>Ga0209408_1000005_pt1 | contig 276379 bp, 242 predicted proteins | sample AD_UKC107_MetaG_FD_184422 | JGI IMG/M metagenome (GOLD analysis project Ga0209408, IMG submission 184422) | Active sludge microbial communities of municipal wastewater-treating anaerobic digesters from Hong Kong - AD_UKC107_MetaG (SPAdes)... | ecosystem: Engineered > Bioreactor > Anaerobic >... | reverse complement strand
CAATGATTCGCTTCTCGGTGGCTCCTTTCACGATCACCTCACCTAATTGGTAGCTGCTCTCTCTGAGTAGCGGGGAGAAGGTGACCAGCGGCCTGTCCACCGTGATTTGTGTTACGCTATTCTCGGCTTCAATGGAGCGAACCTCTACCTGATAGGTGCCATAGGGGATTCCCTTCAGTTCGTACTGGCCGTTCAGGTCGGTCACGCTATGCTGTTCCAGTGCCTGAATATAGACTACCGCCGCCACCAGAGGGGTCCCATTTTCAAACTGCACAGTTCCCCTGATTGTGCCTGTCTGCGCAAAGGTGACTACGGAAAAGGAATATAGAACAAAGAGCAATAAAGTATATAATGGCTTCACACTGATTTTCATTTTGGGAAGATTCCTAATCTACCCTGCAAAATTATACTTGTAGCAACATGCCTGCAATCGCTATTTATGGGTAAAATGGAACCTATTTGTAGTTTTTTGTGGCTATTGTAGGGGATATAGGGATACTCTCCCGGTCGGGCCGGTTTGCCAGTTCTCGTTTTATTCGCTATTTTTGTCCCCTCAAACCCCACGCTATGAAGTACAAAGCAATCCTTCTTTTACTGGTTTGCTCCACCCTATTGCTGCCGGCACAACAAAAGCCGTCGCAGGAGTGGCTCGACCGGAAGTTCTCGATGTTCATCCACTTTGGACTCTATTCGGTCTATGGAGGTGTCTATGAGGGGCAGCCGGTGAGAAGAGGCTACAGTGAACAGATCCAATCGTTTGCGGGCATTTTTAGCGACTGGTACGCTGGCACTGCAAGTGATTTCAACCCTTCAGAATGGGATCCCGATGCAGTGGTGGCATTGGCCAAAGAGGCGGGGATGCGTTCGATTGTATTCACTTCGAAGCATCATGACGGCTTCTGCATGTACCACTCGGAACATACCGACTTCAATATCGTGGATGCAACCCCCTACGGGCGGGATCTGATGAAGGAACTGGCCGATGCCTGCGCAAGGGGTGGTATCGGGTTCGGTGTCTATTACTCGCTGATCGACTGGCACTATCCGCAGGCATATCCTATCTCCAGCCACAACGCCGACCCGCTTACACCGGAGCATTACGCCTACAACCTGAAGCAGGTGGAGGAGATCATGACCCGTTACGGTGATCTCTCCGAGATATGGTTCGACATGGGATCGCTCACACCAGGGCAGAGCAGGGGGCTCTATGAGCTGGTGAACCGTTTGCAGCCGGGTTGCATGATCAGCGGCAGGCTGGGCAATGATTTTGTGGATTTCAGTGTGATGGCCGACAACGAGTACCCTGACTACAGTCTCTCGGTACCCTGGCAGACAGCTGCCTCGGTGTATGACGAGACATGGGGATACCGCTCCTGGCAGGAGCGGGGTGCCTTGCAGCCGAAGGTGGAGGAGAAGATCGAAAGTCTGATCAAGGTGGTGAGCCGCGGCGGCAACTACCTGCTCAACATCGGTCCCCGCGGCGATGGCAGCCTGGTGCCTTTTGAGCAGAAGTTGCTACAGGCGATGGGACGATGGCTTCAAGCCAATGGCGAGGCGATTTACGGCAGGCAGGCTACTCCTTTTCACCGTTCCTTCCCCTGGGGAGAGGTGACTGCCGCAGAGGATGCACTCTATCTCTTCGTGAAGCGGGAGTATGCCGGCAAAGAGATTGCGCTGGATCATCTGGATGCGAAGATTGGTTCGGTTCGGTTGCTCTCCACCGGAGAGTCTTTACGCTTCAGATCCCGGGGCGGTAAAGAGACCACAACCCATATTGTGTTGCCGCAACAGTTTACCTCCTCCTATGAGGTGGTGAAGGTGGCTTTCCGCGACGGCTTCAGTATCATCTCGGAAAATGTGATGAACAACGGTATACTTATGCCGAGCAATGCGGAGTGTGAATTCGGTCACTCCAGCCTCAACTATTACGCCGGCTACAAGAGCCTGCTCGCATATAACTGGTTGTTTGCATCGAAGAAAAAGGAAATCACCCCTGAAATTTATTTCACGGAGGATGAAACAGGGAGAAGCTTGCTTTTGCAGGCGGACGGCACGAGACAGGAGGTGACACTACGCTCTTCCCGCTATCAGACCATCAGGACATCGGCAAAGGATGTGCAATGGGGCCCCATTTACCGAAAGCCGGGACGTGGGGTATTCGGCTTCCTTGAAGAGGAGCGGGCAACACCCGTGAGCGCACGCGAGCTGGAAGAGAACTGGGAGCAGGTTACCGGTTTCCGGTACGGTGAAAAGCTTACCCATCCCTTGGGGGAGCGGGAGAGCATCCTTTTCCTGCAAGAGATTCACTCCACGCGTGATCAGTTGGCAGCGGTGGAGATTGGCAGCGGCAACGCGGTCTATATCCTGCTGAACGGTCGTTACCTCACCGCCCACTTTTCACCCGAGCGGGTGAACCATCAGCGTGAAACGGTGTTAATTCCATTGCAAAAGGGGATGAACCAGCTGGTTGTAAAATATTACAATGGCTTTGAGAAGGAGTTGTGCTACAGCATCACCCCGCTGTGGGAGTGGCGTCGCTACGCACAGAAGCTGCCGACAATGCAGCTTTCCCGCCAGGAGCTGCACAGGCTCAGGCTGAGCGATAAAAACCCTCTGTCGAAGGTATCTCCCCTGAGAATGAACAACATTGAGATCAAACTCTAAACGAAGACGAATTGAAATCACACGAAAATATGAAACCACTCTTTATTCAATATCCATCGTGCGGCACCTGTCGCAAGGCAGCCAAATGGCTTGAAGCAAACCAGGTTGAGGTCATCTCCCGCCACATCGTGGAGGAACGTCCCACAAAAGAGGAACTCTCTACGTGGGTTGGACGCAGCGGACTGTCCATCAGCAAGTTCTTCAACACCTCTGGGCAGGTCTACAAATCGGAGAACCTGAAGGAGAAGGTGAAAACTGCCACTCCTGACGAGCTGCTTGATATCCTCGCATCCAATGGCATGGTGGTCAAGCGTCCCCTGCTGGTGGGTGAAGATTTTGTGCTGGTGGGGTTCAACGAGAAGGAGTGGAAAGAGAAGCTGGGTTAAGAAGATATTGGTAAAAAAGAAAAGCGAATGAAGATTGCCCATTTGGAGTTCCCTGACCGGCCGGTATTCCTGGCCCCGATGGAAGATGTGACCGATATCGGCTTCCGCCTCCTCTGCAAGCGGTTCGGTGTTGACATGGTCTATACTGAGTTCATCTCGAGTGATGCGCTGATCCGCGATGTGAAGAAGACAAAGGCAAAGACCCTCTTCAGTGAAGAGGAGCGACCCATTGGCATCCAGATCTACGGCAGCGACCCCGACGCGATGGTGGAGGCGGCGAAGATCTGCGAGGAGGCGGACCCTGACCTGATCGACATCAATTTCGGCTGCCCGGTGAAGAAGATTGCCGGGCGCGGTGCCGGCTCAGGGATGATGCGTACACCCGATATCATGCTTGAGATCACTGAGAAGGTGGTGAAAGCCGTGAAGAAGCCGGTGACGGTCAAGACCCGCCTGGGTTGGGACGACAATTCGAAGATCATTGTGGAGCTGGCCGAGCAGCTACAGGATTGCGGCATCGCGGCCCTAACCCTGCATGGGCGCACCCGTGCACAGATGTACAAGGGGGAGGCCGACTGGAGCCTGATTGCCGCGGTGAAGAACAACCCCCGCATGCGCATACCCATCATCGGCAATGGCGATGTGACCACCGTGGAGGGGTGCCGCCAACGGTTCGATGAGACGGGGGTTGATGCGGTGATGATTGGCCGCGGCAGCATCGGCCAGCCTTGGTTCTTCGAGGAGGTGAAGCATTACCTCAATACAGGTGAGCACCTGCCTAAAAAATCATTCCAGTGGTATCTCGATATCCTGAAGGAGCAGATTCAACAGAGCGTGGAGCGCACCGATGAAATAAGGGGCATCCTGCACAACCGGCGTCACCTGGCTGCCAGCCCCATCTTCAAGGGGATCCCTGACTTCAAGGCAACCCGCATCGCGATGCTGCGGGCCAACACGCTGGAAGAACTTTTTGGCATCATGGATGGGATACAGGAGAAATATGAGGTGGAATAGGAAAATTGTGATAATAAAACAATGAAAAGAGGGTAAACCAGTCAAGTTTACCCTCTTTTCATTTCGGTGGTTGTAATGTCTATTTTTTGATCACTCTTTTGATCTCCTCTCCCCGGATATCATCCTGCATGTCGAAGCGATATGGTTTCAGCATCCGTTCGGTTGCCAGACGTTCCACCTGAGAGGAACGGAAAGGTGTATGCACCGCTTTGGCACTGGCGCTGCGTGTGGTGCCGGTGATCAGTGAGAGCGCCTTGCCCAGCATCGGATCATTGCTGTCGCCGAAGGGGTAGAGGTAGAGATCTGCAAACTCATCCACCTCGTAATCGGGGGTGAAACCGGCGGTGAAATCGGAGAAGCCGAGGCTGTTGGCATAGCGCACGATGATTGGTTGCATTCCCCACTTGTTTTGCGGATCGTTCTCCTCGTAGATGCTGATGGAACCTACGTTCTTGCCGTAGGTGGTTTCCCCGATCAGGGTCACCTCCATATAGGGGCTCAGTCCGTTGATTACGAACTCGCTCGCAGAAGCAGTCCACTCTTTCACCAGCACGTAGAGGCGCGGCAGGTTCATTGCCGGGATTGGATAGCTGGTCCCCTCAATCTTGTCGATGAAGTACTCTTTGTTGTAGTCGGCACCATACTGATTTCTCAGTGAGTTGTGTACGATGCTGTTGTACTCTGAGGTAACCAGGATGTTGTCGGTTGAGCGATCCTTCACCAGTGCGCTGGAGAGCGCAATCGCCGAGGAGACCGCTCCGCCGCCGTTGTAGCGCAGATCGAGCACCATATCGGTGATTCCCTGCGACTGTATGCTACTGAGCCGATCCATCAGCTGCTTGTCGTAGCTGTTGCTGTCATCACCGTTGTCCCGAGCGAAGAAGTTATAAACCAGGTAGCCGACCTTCTGGCTGCCCACGGTATAGACACTGTCCATATAGATGGGGTTCTCGGCATAATTGCTGTGCATCTGGATGGTCACATCACCTGAGCCGGTCAGCTTGTAACTTGGATAATCCTCATCATCAGGACCTACGCTGCTGTCCAGCGTCCAGTCAGCCATGCTCAATGTCTTGCTGCCGGTACCACCAAACAGTTCCTGGTAGTTCGATGAAGTGATGTTCTGCCCGTTGATCTTCGTCACAAAGCGACCCCTGCTGATTCCCTTTGCCTCGGCATCAGTGTTCTTACGGGGGTAGAGCACCAATGCATAATATTGGGTGTCGGTCACTCTTACAAAGATGTATTCGAATCCGATCTCATCGGAGCTCACACCGGTGAGACTTTTCAGCAGGTCTGTGTAGTTTTCCTGTATCCATGAGAAGCGGTCGCCGTCAGGGTTCGAGGTGGCGTTGTACTTGTTCAGGATCGAGTCGAAGAAATCTGCCGGAAATTGGGTGAGATCGGGACTGGAGGGTATCTTGGTGTTCCAGAGATAGTATACCGACATCTCCTCGTAGATCCAGTCATTGACATACTGGTGTTCGTTGGTGGTCACCACCGGTGGTTCATCGCTGATAGTTGCCTTGCCGGAGGTGCCGGCATCAGCTTTATAAAGGTATGTACCATCCTCCAGCTCTGCCGAGGCAGAGGGGGGGGTGGTGTTGCGGTTGAGGGTGGCCTTCACCGTTTCGGTCTGTCCGCTGCTGTAGGTGAGGATGAAGGTGGAGGAATATGCACTGTATGTTGCTGAGATGAGCGTCCCCTTCTCTTCCTGATCCACTACCGGGTCGCTCTCCTTGCAGGAGGGGACCAACGTGAGCAGCATCATCACCGCGAACAGGGAATAAAATAGATGTTTCATAGGGTTGAATTGATGAATGTATCTGTGGTTATGACTGTAAATATAAATAAGAATTTAATCCAAAAAGCAAATATTTCAGAGATTTAACACTCCCTTGCCCTGCCGGATGATCTCCGGCTCATTGTCAGAACAATCGACCACGGTGGATGGTTCAATGCCGCCGGTGCCGCCATCGATCACCAGGTCGGCGAAGCTTTCCCACTTCTCGTGGATCAGCTCCGGGTTGGTGCTGTATTCCGGTTCTTCCGACTCGTCTATCACCGAGGTGCTCAGCACGGGGTTGCCCAGCTGGGCCACGATCTCGCGGATGATGTTGTTGTCCGGTACGCGGATCCCCACCGTCTTTTTCTTCTTGTAAATCTTTGGCAGTGAGGAGGTGGTGGGCAGGATGAAGGTGAAGGGGCCCGGCAGGTTACGCTTCATCAGCTTGAAGACCGGGGTGCTCACCTTGGCATATTCACTGATGATGCTCAGGTCGTTGCAGATGATTGAGAGGTTGCTTTTCTGAGGGTTGATCCCTTTCATTTCGCAGATCTTCTCCACCGCCCGCACATTGAGAGCGTCGCAACCGATGCCATAGAGCGTGTCGGTGGGGTAGACCACGATGCCACCCTCGCGGAGTACCGTTACCACCTTCTCAATTTCCCTCGGATTGGGGTTCTCATTGTAAATCCTGATCATCATAAGCCTGCAAATGTAGCAAAAAAAAGCTTCCGTCGGCCGACGGAAGCTAAATTATTTGTCTGACAGAACTGCTATTAACCGTAAATCACGTTGCCGTTCTCGTCGCGGTTCTCATCCAGGCCGTTGCTGTACTGCTTCATGGCGCGAAGACTCATGCCCATGCTGGAGAAGCCGCCATCGTTGTAGAGGTTCTGCATGGTCACCTTGCGGGTGAGGTCTGAGAACATCACGATGCAGTAGTCGGCAGCATCATCCGCATCAGCATTGCCGATGGGCGCCATCCTTTCCGAGAAGTCCATCAGGTCGGTCATCCCCTTCACGCCGCTACCTGCGGTGGTCATGGTGGGCGATTGGGAGATGGTGTTCACACGTACCCCCTTGTCGCGGCCATAGATGTAGCCGAAGCTGCGGGTGATAGACTCCAACAGTGCCTTGGCGTCGGCCATGTCGTTGTATCCGTAGAAAACACGCTGTGCAGCCACGTAGGTCAGTGCCAGCATGGAGCCACCCTTCTCCACAGCATCCAGCTTGCGGGCAACCTGCAGCATCTTGTGGAAAGAGATGGCCGAAATGTCGAGTGTCTTGGCCAGCATATCGTAGTCGAGGTCGTCGTAGGTTCTCTTCTTCCGAACGTTGGGTGACATGCCGATGGAGTGCAGCACAAAGTCGATCTTACCGCCCAGGATCTCCATCGATTTGGTGAAGACCATCTCCAGGTCCTCCACGTTGGTGGCGTCTGCCGGTAGAATCTCCGCATTTAGTTTTTCGCCCAGTTTGTTGGTGTCACCCATTCGCACTGCAACCGGCGTGTTCGACAGGGTGATGATGGCACCCTCTTCCACGGCTCTTTCAGCCACCTTCCATGCGATGGACATCTCATTCAGCGCACCGAAGATGATCCCTCTTTTGCCTTTTAATAAATTGTGAGTCATAATTGAATCCATTTTTGATTGCCCGTTTGTTGCCAATGAATGGCACAATCAGGCTCCTTTTTAATAAAAACTGCGCAAATGTACAAAAAATGTGCAATTATTAAACAGATTGGAAGGAAATATGTTCTCACGAGGCTGTAATTTTACAGAAAATGCAGGAGAGAGACCAAAAATGGCTGTTTCAATATGCAAATGAGATGGCTTTTTTTCATCCCATCCACTAACAATCGCCTTAGTTCGCTTTTTACTGCGTATTAATTCAGTCGTAACTGACTCTAATCTGGTTCGAATATATTAGAACCATATTAGAACCATATTAGAACCATATTAGAACGAGATTAGAACCAGTAGCGAAGTAAATAGCTTGTTTCTTCCAAAAAAAGCCATCTCATCTGATGTGATGAGACGGCCTCTTGTTCGATTGTTGCGTTAGGGATTTATGCGTTAGCAGCCCTTGGTTCCACTGTGATATTGCGCCATACGATGGCGGCAATGGCAGCACCCAGCAATGGAGCCACGATGAAGAGCCAGAGTTGCGACAGGGCGGCTCCTCCTTCAAAGAGTGCCGGTCCGATGCTGCGAGCCGGGTTCACCGATGTGCCGGTGATGGGGATACAGACAATGTGCACCAACACGAGTGCCAGTCCGATGGCCAGTCCGGCGAACTGGTTCAGGCCATTCTTTGCTGTTACACCCAGTACCACTAGTACGAAGATGAAGGTGAAGACCGTCTCGGCCACAAACGCTGTGGTCATCGCTCCCTCGGCAAAGCCGTTGGCACCTGTCAGGGTGGTGGTGGAGCCGGAATCTTTGGCCAGGAACCAGAGGATGGCGGAGCCGATGATGGCGCCTATGACCTGGAATATCATGTACATCACGGTATCTTTGCCATTCATCCGGCCGGTGAGGAACAATCCAAGCGTGATTGCCGGATTGATATGGCACCCGGAAATGCTGCCGATGGCGTAGGCCATGGCGACCACCGAGAGGCCGAAGGCGAAGGCTACCCCCAGGGTGCCCACTGAGTCGAAGGGCTGACCGGCCCCCGCGAATACGGCTGCTCCACAGCCCATCAATACCAGTACCATGGTACCGATCATTTCTGCAACATACTTTTTCATGATTGTCTGTTTATTAAAGTAAAACATTTGAGTACAAAGTAGTAAGAAATTTGCAGTTCCAACCAGCAATTCCGGGAGTATGTGGTTTTACTCTACATAAAACCGACAGAGTGATAGCGTGTGATAACGGAAAACGATCTATGAGCCCTTGATCATGCAATTTATCAACACTCTTTTATCAATTTTTATAGGAAACCTTTTGAACATTTCGGGTCCCGTTTGTTATTAAGGATAGGTTTTTCAATATGAGAGTCACATATATATATCATAGCTGTTATCTGATAGAGTTCGGTTCCTTTTCGGTGATCTTTGACTACTACAAAGATGCATTCCGTGAAGATGGCACCACTTGGGTAAACGATTACCTCCTCAGCAAAGAGGAGGATCTCTACGTGTTGTGCACCCATTCCCATTCGGATCATTTCAATCCGGAGATACTCACCTGGAAAGAGCGGAAAAAGAACATCACCTACATATTCTCACACGAGCTGCTCAACTCAGGCAAGAGTTCTGGTGTCGATGTAGTTTACCTCATGAAAGAAGAGCGGTACAGAGATCAGCATATCAGGCTGAAAGCATTCGGTTCCACCGATGAGGGGGGCTCATTCCTGTTGGAATGGAACAACCTGCGGATCTTTCATGCCGGCGATCTCAACAACTGGCACTGGAACGAGGAGGTAGGCAAGGAGGAGTCCCTCAGTTACGAAAACAACTTTCTCTGTGAGCTGGAACTTCTGGCGGAAGAGAGCGACCGGCTCTACCTGGCGATGTTCCCGGTAGACCCCCGTTTGGGGAGCGACTACATGAAAGGGGCAACGCAGTTTATCTCCAGGATCAACGTCCGTTATTTCCTGCCGATGCACTTCGGGGAGCAGTATGAGAAGGCGAACCGGTTTACGACTGAGGCTGAACGAAACGGTGCCGTCTATCTGCCGCTGAGCCACCCGGGCCAATCGTTCGACCTGGATTGACCTCGATCAGGTTCAATCACACTCAATCTGATTCAATCAATTTATCACATGCAATATGGAAGTAAAAGCAAGATTTGACCACTACAACATCAACGTATTCGATCTCGAAAAGAGCATGGCATTCTACAACAAGGCGCTGGGCCTGAAAGAGGTGAGGAGGAAAGAGGCTTCTGACGGTTCTTTTATCCTTGTTTACCTCGGCGACGGCGTCACCGGTTTCACCCTGGAGCTCACCTGGCTGCGCGACTGGGAGAGGCCCTACAACATGGGTGACAACGAACAGCATCTCTGCGTGCGGGTGGAGGGTGATTACGATCAAATGCGCGCCTACCACAAGGAGATGGGAGCCGTCTGCTACGAGAACCAGGAGATGGGGTTATATTTCATCATCGATCCTGACGGATATTGGATAGAAGTATTACCTTTGAAGAAATAAAGGAAAACGAATGGATTTTTTCAATTACAAACGTCGTCCCACGGTTGATGTGCCAGTGGGTGGCATCACCATGGGAGGCAACTACCCGGTGGTGGTGCAGACGATGACCAATACCGATACACGCGATACCGAGGGCAGCGTAGCCCAGTGCGAGCGGATCATAGCCGCCGGTGCCGACCTGATAAGGCTCACCACGCAGGGAGTTCGTGAAGCGGATAACCTGCGCAACATTCACCGGGAGCTGCGTGAGAAGGGGTATGATACCCCTCTCTCGGCCGATATCCACTTCAATCCCCGTGCGGCCCTCGTGGCGGCCACGGTGGCCGAGAAGGTACGCATCAACCCGGGTAACTTCGTCGACAAGCAGAAGACCTTTGCCGAGCTGGAGTACACCGAGGAGGAGTATGCACGGGAGATGGATAAGATCCGCGCCCAGGTGATACCCTTCCTGAATGTATGCAAGGAGCATGGTACCGCCGTACGCATCGGTGTGAACCACGGCTCCCTCTCCGACAGGATTATGAGCCGCTATGGCGATACCCCCGAGGGGATGGTGGAGTCCTGCATGGAGTACCTGCGTATCGCCGTGGAGGAGGGATTCAACGACATCGTGATCTCTATGAAGGCTTCCAACACGCTGCTGATGACCAAGGCGGTACGGCTGCTGGTGGAGCGTATGGACCAGGAAGATATTCACTTCCCCCTGCACCTCGGGGTGACCGAGGCGGGCGATGGGGAGGATGGCCGGATGAAGTCGGCCGTGGGCATCGGTGCCCTGCTGAGCGACGGATTGGGAGATACCATCCGGGTGTCACTGAGCGAAGATCCCGAGGCGGAGGTGCCGGTGGCGCGCAAGCTGGTGAACTATGTGATGCAGCGCCAGGGACACAGTGCCATTGAGGGCACTCTCTATCCCGGTTTCTCTCCTTTCTCCACCGACCGGCGTGAGACCGACGCGGTCTGGAACATCGGCGGGGAGCATCTGCCGGTGGTGATCTCCGACAGGAGCCGCATAGCCGATATGACCATCAATCCCCATTTTATACCCGACTATATCTATGTGGGAAGCAGCGTTCCGGAAAATTTCCCAAAGGGGATGAAGTCGATTGTCGATTTTCCCGCCTGGGAAGAGCGGATCGACAATTTCCCGCTCTTCACGGTGAACAATATGGCAGGGATGGAAGGTTGCAACGCACCGGTGAGGTTCCTGCGAATCTCATATCCCGAGCTGAATGAAGTGGTGCTGGCACAGATCAAAGCCGACAAGAAGGTAGTGTTGATCCTGACCACCGATCATCAGAACGGTGTGGGGGAGCAGAGGGCATTCTTCCACGCGCTGCTCAACGCGGGCTGTCACGTGCCGGTGGTCCTGCAACGTGGCTATCGCGAGAATGATCCCGAAGATATCATGATCAAGGGGGGTGTCGATTTCGGTACGGTATTGCTTGATGGTTTCGGCAACGGCATCATGCTCAGCAACGAGGGGAGCATCGCCATCACCGATCTGGATAACTATGCCTTTGGCCTGTTGCAGGCGGCCCGCGTTCGTACCAGCAAGACCGAGTTCATCTCCTGCCCAAGTTGCGGACGGACACTCTTCGACCTGCAGACCACCGTGGCATTGGTGAAGAAGCACTTCTCCCACCTCAGGCACCTCAAGATCGGGGTGATGGGCTGCATCGTCAACGGTCCCGGAGAGATGGCCGACGCTGACTACGGTTACGTGGGGGCCGAGCACGGCAAAATATCACTCTACCGGCGCAAGGAGCTGGTGGAGAAGAATATTCCACAGGCGGAGGCGGTGGAACACCTGATCCAGCTGATCAAGGATCATGGCGACTGGACCGATCCGGAAGAATAACCAAAAAAAGTAGAGGGCTGCCCAATGGCAGCCCTCTTTCAATATAACTGGTGGATTTTATTTCAACTTGATATGCACCGGTGTGGGGTTGTTCAGATTGTCGCTCACGGGGCAGCGTGACTCAACCACCTCAAGCCACTTCTCGAGCGTTGCGCGGTCGGCATCCGTATCGGGGTTGATTACCACGTCGATCTCCTTATAGCCTGCCCTGTCGCTGGTCTCCTTTCCAAACAGCTTGTCCGGGTTCAACCTGCCCGCCAATTCTATCTCTAATCCCCGCAGGTTGATGTTCAACTCACGTGCCACCACGTGACACATCACGTTGAGGCATCCGGAGAGAGCTGCCAGCAAGTATTCCACCGGATTGGCTCCGTCGTTGGTACCACCCAGATCGGCCGGTTCATCTATGATCATTTGAAACGAGCGGGCTTTCACCACCGTCTTTGTTGGATTCTCCCTGTGCGCTTTCACGCTAAAACTAATGTCTGCCATAAATATTCTGTTAAATTAATTTGAGTTATCTTCTCATTCAAATTTCTTGCGAAACATGCCTGATTATTTTTTTACAAAGGTATAGATCCTGTTTTGATGCGGAAATAACACAAATGTGGTATTTTTCACAGACCATTATGCATCACCAGATCTGAAACGACCCGAAGAGCATCCCAATACCTGTGTAACGATGATTCATGTGGACCGTTTTCACACCTTCAATATAGACCGGTGCAATTTTTAAATCTATCCGTCGGTGATTAAAAGATAAATCGTTTGGATTTTTCCCCAAAAAACTGTAATATTGCACCCGCTTTTGGTCGCAACCGACCAAAAACAAAGGTCCCATAGCTCAGTTGGTTAGAGCACCTGACTCATAATCAGGGAGTCCTTGGTTCAAGCCCAAGTGGGACCACCACCTTTTCCCAAAAAGGTTTTTAACGGAGATGATACCATAACTACATGAGCGATAGCAACAGTCATATCCTGCATGAGCTTACTCCTTTGTCGGACAAGGACTGTTTTTACATTGCCGACCGCATCAAATCGGAGTTCACCTACCCCCTCCATGCCCACAGCGAATTTGAGATCAACTACATTGAGAACGCCGAAGGAGTGCGCCGCATCGTGGGCGACTCGGTGGAGGAGATCGGTAAGTATGACCTGACCCTGATCGCCGGTGAGGAGCTGGAGCATGTATGGGAACAACACAATTGCACCTCTAAAAATATCCGTGAGATCACCATCCAGTTTTCGAAAGATCTCTTTTTTGGCAACTTCATTCACAAGAACCAGTTCAGCAGCATCCGTGAGATGCTCAGCAATGCGCAGAAAGGAATCAGCTTCCCCATGGAGACAATCATGAGGGTCTACCCTCTGCTCGACAGCCTTTCAGGAGAGAAATCAGGCTTTCATGCGGTGATACGACTGCTCACCATCCTTTACGAACTCTCACTCTGCGACAACTACCGCACCCTTGCCAGCTCTTCGTTCGCCCATATCGAGGACAATACTGACAGCCGCCGCGTGCGCAAGATTTATGAATACATCAACAACCATTTCCGCGAGGAGATCAGGCTGGAAGAACTTTCAGAAATTGTAGGCATGACACCGGCAGCACTGAGCCGCTTTTTCAAACTACGTACCGGTAAGACCGTCTCCGACCACATCATCGACATCCGCCTGGGGAATGCCACCCGTCTGCTGGTTGACACCACCAACTCCATCGGCGAGATCTGCTACGACTGTGGCTTCAACAATCTCTCCAACTTCAACCGCATCTTCAAGAAGAGGAAAGGGTGCTCCCCGAAAGAGTTCCGTGAGAACTACCGCAAAACGAAACTGATTATCTGATTTTTTCTTTTTCTTGGAATTGGTTAAAATAATACCATCTTATGGGCGGTGCTGTCCACATGACAAATCTTCCTGGAAATCTCTCATATCATTAATGTAGAATATAAAAGCAATGGTGAAGGGATATCCTGTTGATGGGTAAGAATGGTTGTTAAGGTAAAAATAGTATTAAAATAAGATAAGATAATATTTGAACCTTTTCACAGTTGCACCTACATTTGTACCGTGGAATCTAATTTTTATTAATGATAATTTATGTATATGAAAAACATCTTTGTGTTATGCATGGCTCTGATCATGAGCTTTCAGCTGATGGCACAACAACGAAGGGTCTCCGGTACCATCGTTGACAGCAGAGACCAGTCTGCCATGATTGGTGCCAATATCATGGAAAAAGGAACCACCAACGGTACCGTTACTGATATTGATGGCAGGTTTTCACTTGATCTGAACACCTCCAGCCCGGTACTGGTGATCTCCAGCATCGGATATCAGACACTGGAGGTGGTGGTGGGAAACCGCAACACCCTCAACCTCGAGATGAACGAAGATACCGAACTGCTCGACGAGGTGGTGGTGGTGGGCTACGGTACCATGCGGAAGAGTGACATCTCCGGTGCCTCCGTCACCGTGGGTGAGGATGCCATCAAGGGATCGGTGATCACCAACCTCGACCAGGCACTTCAGGGACGGGCAGCGGGTGTGACATCCGTGATGACTTCCGGTGCTCCCGGTTCCTCGGTTTCTATTCGCGTGCGTGGACAATCTACCATCAATGCCAATGCCGAACCGCTATACGTGATTGATGGCGTGATCGTGCAGGGTGGTGGCAGCAGTGGTTCCTCCTTCGGTCTGGGTGATGCGCTGGGCAACAGCCCCGTATCCACCATCTCCCCCCTCTCTACCATCAATCCCTCCGACATCCTCTCGATGGAAATCCTGAAGGATGCCTCCGCCACCGCCATCTACGGTGCACAGGGTGCCAACGGGGTGGTGCTCATCACCACCAAGCGAGGGAAAGCGGGAGAAGCCAAGTTCACCTATGAAGGAATGTATGGTGTGCAGCGCCAGGCTGCCCGCCTGGAGATGATGAACCTGCGGGAGTTCGCCGAGTACAGCAACCAGGTATCCCTCTCCGAAAATCGTCCCGAGTTTGCCGATCCCTCCCTGCTGGGTGCCGGCACCAACTGGCAGGATGCGGTGTTCCGCCAGGCACCGATGCACCAGCACCAGCTCTCCGCACAGGGAGGTACCGATGCAGTGCGTTACTTTGTTTCCGGATCGTTCATGGGACAGGATGGTACCATCATCGGTACCGAGTTCAACCGCTACTCTTTCCGTTCCAACCTCGATGCACAACTCAAGAAGTGGTTGAAACTGGGACTGAACGCCATGTACTCTCAGACAGATGAGCGCCTCGGACTGGCTGACAGCCAGGAGGGCGTGATCAACTACTCGCTGTTGACACCTCCCGATATACCAATCTACGATCTTGACGGCAACTACGCATCGGTGATCCGTGAAGGATACACCCGTATCAACCCCATCGCCATGGTGCTCGACGAAGACATCCTGCTGGGAAGAAACAAGCTGAACGGAAGCATCTTCGCCGATATCACCCCGATTGAAAGCCTTACCTTGCACAGCGAACTGGGTTTCGACATCGGCAGCTCACGCGGTGAACGCTTCGAACCTGCCGTACAATATGGCAAATGGAGCAGAGAGAAAAACATGAGCTCTATCCAGAAGAACGACAACCGCTTCTGGCAGCTGAAGAACTACCTCACTTACTCCGGCAACGTGGATAAGCATGATTACACGGTGATGTTGGGTCAGGAGATGTGGGAATCTACTTATGAATATCAGAGCGTGACCGCCTCTGCACTTCCTTCCAACGACATCAAGAACCCCAGCCTGGGCACCGATCCGCTAATCACCTCCGGCTTTGGAAGCAGTGCCATGGCCTCCTTCTTCGGTCGTGGAACCTATAACTACGACGACCGTTACATGGGTACCTATACCTACCGGCGCGACGGTTCTTCCAACTTCGGACCGAAGAACCGCTGGGCTGGATTCCATGCCTTCGCCGCCTCCTGGCGCTTTACCAATGAAGCTTTCTTTGAACCGCTAACAGAGGTGCTGAACAACGGTAAGCTGCGTCTCGGATGGGGACAGACCGGTAACGCCAATATCGGCGGTTACCGCTGGGGTGCTGCCATCGTGCGCATGCCCTCCAGCCTCGGCCTCGGTTACCGCCAGTCGAACATCGCCAACCCCTACATCAAGTGGGAGACACAGGAACAGTGGAACCTCGGTCTCGACCTCAACTTCTTTAACAACCGCATCGGCCTGGTGGTTGATGCATACGACAAGACATCGAAGGATATGCTGATGCCGCTGCAGCTGCCCTCCTACATGGGTACACGTGGCAATCAATCCTCGGCACTGGCAGCTCCCTACGGCAACTACGGAACTATCAACAACAAAGGTGTTGAATTCACCCTCAGCACGCAAAACCTCAAAGGTGCCTTCAGCTGGAACACCGAATTCCAGATCTCGTTTAATAAGAACAAGCTGGTGGCACTCGACGGCACCGACGCCGTGCACATTGAGGGGTATGGACAGTGGAGCGACGTCGTTTCCATCAGCAACGTGGGAGAACCGCTCTACAACTTCTACGGATACAAGGTGGCCGGTGTCTATAAGGACCTGGAAGACCTGCAAAACTCTCCCAGACCGGAGAAATATCCCACCGACGGTGTTTTCAACCGTTACAACACCACCTGGGTGGGTGACCTCAAGTATGAGGACCTCAGCGGTCCGGAAGGAGTGCCCGATGGCGTGATTGACACCTACGACCGTACAAACATCGGTTCCCCACTGCCCAAGTTCACCTTCGGTATGACCAACAGCTTCAGCTACAAGAATTTCGACCTTTCGGTATTCTTCAACGGCTCCTATGGCAACAAGGTGCTCAACTACACCGCCATCAACCTCTCCAACATGAAGAGTGCATGGGACAACCAGTTGAAAATGATCACCGAACGTGCCAACCTGGAACCGATCGATCCCAACAAGAGTTACCCCGCCACAGTGAACGGTAATACCATCTACGAATGGACCGACGACATCACGAACTTGCGGGTGACCAATCCCGACACTCGCATCCCGAGGGCGATTGCCAACGACCCGAACGACAATGACCGCATCAGCGACCGTTACATTGAGGATGGATCCTATTTGCGCATACGCAACATCACGCTGGGATATACACTGCCCGCCAATGTGGCCCGCCAATGGATGCTTGAGAACATCAGGGTATATGCGAACATCCAGAACCTCGCAACTTTCACCAACTATTCCGGATACGATCCCGAAATCGGTGCCAGCACCGCCAGTCAGAATGTCTTCGGACTCGACAACGGACGCTATCCCTCCCCGCAGGTTTACTCTTTCGGTGTAAGTCTTTCGTTTTAATCACCTTCAATAAGTACAGGATATGAACAAATATAGTATCATCACAAAAACCGTAATTGTCAGCGTCATGCTGCTCCTGCTCTCCGGCTGCGAGGATTTCCTCAACCGGCCCACGGAGGACAACTACACGGTAGACAGTTTTTACCAAACTGACGAACAGTGCTTCCAGGCAGTCAACCCGGTCTACAACTCTCCCTGGTACGACTTCCAGAGAGGTTTCTTCAAGGTGGGTGAAGTGCTCTCTGGCAACTACTACTGGGGATCATCACCCTACCTCACCTTCACCATCAATTCCACAGATGAGGACCTGACCAACATGTCGGCCTCCCTCTGGTCGGTGAACGCTTATTGCAATGGCATCATCGAGAACATCGACATGAAAGCCGGTCCCGATGTAAGCGAATATGCCAAGAATACCGTCAAGGGTGAAGCGTTGGTGTGGAAGGCGATGACCTACTTCTATCTGGTACGCACCTTCGGCGCGGTACCCATCATCCACAACAACTCGGCCATGATCTCTGCCGGCGACTACAATCAGATATTCAAGGCCACCATTCCCAACGTGTACGACTACATCATCATGACGCTGGAGAAGGCGATCGAGTGGCTGCCGGAAAGCAATGATCCGGGGCGCATCGACCTTTACACTGCCTACGGACTGCTGTCGAAGGTCTATCTCACAAAGGCGGGCTACGGTATGAGCGGCAGCCGCAACCAGGATGACCTGGACAAGGCGGCTCTCTATGCAGGTAAGGTGATCGACGAGAGTGGACGCAACCTGTTGCCGGTATACTCCGATGTCTTCCGCCTGAAGAACAACTACAGCGAGGAGAGCCTCCTGGCGTGGCACTGGGTGGTTTCCAACCAGTGGACCTCACAGAACACCCTCCAGTCGGACCTCGGTATCCAGGGTATCGATGAGTATGGTGCCACCTGGGGCGGCTACAGAGGTCCTTCGGTCGACCTGCAGGATGCTTTCGGCGAGAACGCCCTGAGCCTCACCCGCAACAACGTGGATGCCCGCCGCAAGGCCACCATGATGATGTATGGTGACAAGTACGACTACTTCTGGGTGGACAAGGGTGGTTTGGACTACACCGAGTTTGCAGTGGAAAGCATGGAGTACCAGAGCCCCGTGGGTGCCAACGAGGTGAAGCACATCGTCGGCAACGACAACGACCATCAAATCGGTATCGGACACGCGATGGCACGCATGGCAACCAGCCTCAGCACCCACCTTCTGCGTCTTTCCGATGTCTACCTGATCTATGCTGAAGCAGTACTGGGCAACAGCGCTTCCACCTCCGATGCAAAGGCACTCAAGGCGTTCAACGATGTACGGGGACGCTCGGTGCAGGGCTACGAAGCCAAAACCTCCATCACCTGGCAGGATATCTGGAAGGAACGACGTCTGGAGCTGGCCTGCGAGGGTGACCGTTGGTACGACTACGTACGCTGGCACTATTACGAGCCGGCCAAGGCCATCGCTGAGATCAAAGCACAGCGCAGGAACCAGTACATCGGACTGGGACAATACTACACCACTGGGGTGCTTGACCCGGAAAATACCTACTATGATACAGGAGCAACGGCGCCTAACGTGACCGACGCTCATTTTCAGCTGCCCTTCCCGGATACCGACCTGACCATGAATCCCAACCTGCTGTTGGATCCGGTAGAGTTTGACCTGTCGACCATTCAATATTAAACAAGAGGAGATACATTGATATGAAAAAGATACATACAGATAAAATGAGATGGTCGCTGCTTCTGCTGTTGACCGCTCTCTTCACCTTCGGTGTACAGTCGTGCGACGACAACCCTGACAAGTTCGAGCTCACCGAGGGCATCCCTGAGGTCTATTACGTACGCATACCCAATCCGGAGTCGGCCGATTCACTGCTGGTGAAAGCCTTCATGGACAACAGCATCGTGTTGGTGGGGAAGAACCTGACCAGCATCCGCGAGATGTGGTTTAACGACAAGAAAGCGATCCTTAACTCCAGCTTCATCACCGATAACAACCTCTTTGTAACCATTCCAAAAGAGATCCCCGGTGTGGTCACCGACAAGATTTATATGATTACAAAAGGGAACGACACCATCACCTACGATTTTGGTGTACAGGTGCCCGGTCCGGTGGTGTCGCGCATCTCGAATGAGTATGCTCACGACGGACACGTGGCCATCCTCTATGGTGATTACTTCATCGACGATCCCAATGTACCGCTCACCATTACCATGGCAGGCAACATTCCTGTCACGGAGATCATCAGCATCGAGAAGACCAAGGTGACCTTCCGCATACCCGAGGGAGCACAGAAGGGATATCTCAATGTGAAATCGATCTACGGTACTGCACGCTCGAAGTTCCAGTTCCGTGACGACCGCGGCATGATCCTAGACTGGGACAACCTCAACGCCGACGGCGGATGGCGGGCCGGCAAGATTAAGAACAGCGATCCGGAAGGGATCAGCGGCAACTATGTCTACTTCACCGGTTCACTCGTTGGTGATCCGACCGTCGACTGGGCTGAGGATGACTTTTCCTTCAACCTCTGGGGGTCGGCCAATGGACGTCCCGAAGGTGATCTCTTTACCTCCGACCCTGCAAACTCCACCCTCAAGTTCGAGGTGAACGTAACGCAGCCCTGGTCCTCACTGGCACTGCAGATGATCTTTACCCCCTGGTCAACCAGGGATACCAACGGTTACATTGCCGACGGCACCACACCGCGTGGTCTCTGGAGACCCTGGGAGAGCAGCGGCAGCTACGTGACCGACGGCTGGGAGACCGTTTCGGTGCCCCTCACCGAATTCAAGTATGATCACGCCGGAGGTTCGCTGGAAATGGCTCCCAAGGGTAATTACGGAGGTCTGACCTTCTTCGTCTACCATGGCGGTATCACCGGTACCGATTGTACCCCATACATCTGCATCGACAATATCAGAGTTGTTCCGAACGAATAAAAACCATAGATTATGAAAAATATACTTACCAGAAAAAACAGATGGTCCGGCATGGCACTCCTCATGCTGTTGCTGAGCAGCCTCCTGCTGATGCCATCGTGCGAAAAAGAGGAGGTGAACAACGATCCCCTGCTGCAATCGTTCGGACCCTCGCCCGCGCTACGCGGTGGTGAACTCCGTTTTATCGGCCAAAACCTGGGAGAGGTCACCGCGGTGATCTTCCCGGGAGTGACCGGTGGCACCGTGCAGGTGACCGACATCATCACCGTGAACGAACGGGAAATCAAGGTGGTGATCCCGCAGGATGCCGGCGTGGGTATTGTAACGCTGGTTACGACGATGGGTGAAATAAAAACACTCACCCCGATCACCTATTCTGAACCGATCTCCATCAGCAAGGTATCACCGCTGAAAGTGAAACCGGGTGAGACACTCACCATTGAAGGTGATTACCTCAACCTGATTAAACGGGTGATCTTCGTCGACAACGTGGCAGTGGAGGCCGGTGCCTTCCTCCCGGGACAGACACGCAAGAAGTTGCAAGTGACAGTGCCCGCAGAGGCACAGAGCGGCAAGATCATCATCTCCAATGGTGAGGAGATACCCATTGAGGTTTACTCAGAGAGTGATGTGGAGGTGGTGCTTCCCTCGGTGGCGGCACCTGCCGACCTGACCGGTAAGAAGCCGGGAGAGGTGATTGAAATTCCCGGAGAAGACTTTGACCTGGTGGTCTCTCTGCTCATGCCAAACGGCGATGAGGTTCCGTTTGAAGTGATTGAAACAGAAGGGGGCGAAGCAATACGTTTCACTCTACCCGCCAATATGACTGACGGTGTGGTAATCGCAGTGCCCGCTTCGGGCGTTGAGGTGGCCATTGCCAACATCGGACTGGCACTGCCGGCCAACGTGGTGGCCACTCCTGCCACCGGATTGCGTGCAGGTGACCTGATCACCCTCGAAGGACTGAACATGGAGCTGGTAACCTCGCTCACCTTCCCCGGTGTGGCGGAAGCCGTTGAGCCGGAAAGTAAGACAGCGACTGAAGTGACCGTCACCATGCCCGACGCTGCTACCAGTGGCAACCTGTTGCTCAACACCGGCAGCGGTGTCTCCGTAGAAGTAGCCATTGAAACACTTAAGCCTACCTTCACCGCCTACGAGAACAGCACGGTGCCATTGGGTGACAATGTGGTGATCACCGGTGAGGATCTCGATCTGGTATCCAGGGTACAGTTCACCGGTGGTGCCGAGGTGGAGGTGAGCAGCAGCTCACCCACCAGCCTGACGGTTGCCATGCCGACGATGAAAGCAGAGACTGGCGAACTGACACTCTTCATGGCCAATGGCGAGAGTGTTATGTTTCCAGCACTGACCGTTGAAGCTCCACAATTTGCTTTCATCCCCGTATTGCCGGGTGAAGAGGAGGAAATTAAAGCTGGCGAATTGTTTGGTATTGAAGTAACAAATTTGGATAAATTGACCGCCGTAAAGGTGAACGATTCGGAGGTGAAGTTTATTGTTGCTGGAAATTTGATGTACATAACGATTCCCCAAACAGCTGCAAATGATACAAAATTGACCCTTGTCTCTTCCAATGGCACAATTGACTATACCATCAATGTGATGCCTATGGGGCAGATAGAAAACATAGTTTATCATGGTCCTCTTAACCTTGATTGGAGTACATATACGATTGCTCCGGATGCATTTGTCGATTTCACCAATGGAACAGTGACCCTTAAGATTACTTATGCTGTCACAGGAGAAGGAGATCCTCAGATCAAATTCTATAACGGTCATTGGGAACAGATTCTTCAGCGCTACAACAATGAAGGGCAAGATACATACATCTTTGACCCGAATAGCAATGTTGTTGAATTTGAACTTACCGATGAGGAGTTGGTAATGTTACAAACACTCACTGACTGGGGACAAAGCGTGATTTTCCACGGACAGGGTGTTGTGATCAACAATATAGTTGCTGTTTACAAACAATCATTCGAAGCTACCGTCTGGAGCGGTCCTGTAACAATTACCTGGAGTGAGGGGGGACGTGTTGCGATCCCGGCATCTGTCTTTAGTAGTGTGAAAGCGGGTGCAAAAATGCGTTTCTACTTCGACCAGATTGACCAGGTTTGGGCTCAGGCACAAATAAACGACGGCTCATGGAGTGGATTGGTGTTTGATGAGATTGGCAGCAACACGCTGGTTCCTACCGATGTGTATGGTTGGGAATTCGCCAGTCGTGTTTTTGAGGTGATACTTACGAGGGCGATCCTGGATCAGATCGAAGCCAATAAGGGTGAGGCAGATAGTGACTATCCTGACGCAGGCATCATAATCCAGGGTTCCGACCTGATATTTACCAAAGTAACCATAGAGTAATAAAGCATTCTATAGATTATGTTTGGACCGGCTAAATATTGTAGCCGGTTCAGACATAATCTTAGAATTTACCATGCCGGTTGCAAAACAGGCGCAAAAAGATTGAAAAAATGATTCGGAAAATCATTTTAGGGAGTGCTGTATGCCTTTTGTTGATCAACCTGCTGATGGTAATCTCCTGCTCGTCAGGCGTGTATGAGCCGCCCGTTGGTGAGCCGCCACAGTTGGTATCCAGTGATCCTACCAACGGAGAGACAGATGTGGCGGAAGGGATCACAGAGATCACACTTCGCTTCAACATGAACGTGACCCTTGCTTCGTCATCGTTGATCACCCTTAACGGACAGAAGGTTACCAACCACTGGCGAGGGCAGGAGGGAGAACTGAAGATGACGGTGCCGCCGCTGCTGCCTGGCACCGATTACACGCTGTTGGTACCTGCCCAGACGGTGAAAGGTCCCACAGGCCTTTCCAACCCGTCTGAGATCAGGATCACCTTCAAGACCCGCTCGCCGGCACCACCGCGCGAGGGTCTTTCGCCAGAGGCGGAGAGACTGCTTCAGTACATGAAACAACAAGAGGGGAAGACAACCCTCTCGGGTATCATGGCCAACGTGGCGTGGAACACCAACGAGGCGGAGTGGGTACAACATCACACCGGCAAGTGGCCGGCAATCAATTGCTTCGACTATGTCCATTTGCAATCATCTCCAGCCAACTGGATCGATTACGGCAAGACTTCCGTGGTGGAGGAGTGGTGGAACAGCGGAGGTGTGGTGGCGGCTTCCTGGCACTGGAACGTGCCGGCTAACAGCGGTGAGGAGGGCAAGTATTCCTTCTATTGGGGCAGTGAACCGGATGAAACTCGTTTCGATGTGAAGAAGATTGATGACCCCGCTTCAGAAGAATACAAACGGATGATCGCTGATATCGACAAGCTTTCCGGTTACCTGAAGCTGCTGAAGATGAAGAATATTCCTGTGTTGTGGCGACCTTTGCACGAGGCAGCCGGTAACATCGGTGCCTACCCGGGAGGCGAAGCCTGGTTTTGGTGGGGTGCCGGTGGTGCAGAGCCCTATAAGAAGCTCTGGCGACTGATGTTCGACCGGATGACACGTCACCACGGACTTGACAATCTACTCTGGGTATGGACCTCGCAGGTGACCGATCCCGACTGGTATCCCGGTGATGACTATGTGGATATGGTGGGAAGAGATATTTATAATGAACAAGCTGCCTCGACGATCAAGAGCCAATTCACTACACTGCTGAACCGTTATCCAGGCAAACCGGTCGCCCTCAGCGAGTGTGGCAACGTGACAACCATTTCGGCACAATGGAATGCAGGTGCAAAATGGCTCTGGTTTATGCCCTGGTACGATTATGACCGCACCCTCGATCCCGGCAGTGAAGCATTTCAAGAGAAATCACATCAACATGCCCCCATCGTCTGGTGGGAGGATGCACTGGCGCAACCCTATGTGCTTACACGCGATGAGTTACCTGACCTAAAATAAAGATACATATGCATAATAGAACAATTTTCACCTGTTTGTTGCTGTCAATCCTTCTTTTCACCTGCATATCCTGTGCAGAGAGAAAATCATCGGACAAGGATGAGGAGATCAATCGCCCGCAAAGAACGACGGAGACGGAGAAACTGTTGCACAACCTTAAAGCGACTCCGGTAAAAGGATTCATGTTCGGGCATCAGGATGATCCGCTCTACGGTGTTACCTGGGAGGGCGACAGTGGCCGTTCAGACGTACAAAGCGTTACGGGCGATTATCCTGCAGTGATGGGCTTCGACATCGGGAAGATTGAACTCGACAGCGAAAAGAACATCGACAATGTCGCTTTTGCCATCATTCGGGAAGAGATGATCCGGCACTACAAGCGGGGTGGAATGATCACCGTCAGTTGGCATGCCGACAACCCGCTCACCGGTGGCCACTCCTGGGATGTGAGCCGTGACGACGTGGTGGCTGCCATCCTGCCGGGAGGGGAGAAGCATGATCTCTTCATCGACTGGCTCGACAGGGCTGCCGCCTTCTTCAACTCACTCATCACCGAGGAAGGTACAAAGGTACCGGTGCTCTTCCGTCCCTGGCATGAGCATACAGGTAGCTGGTTCTGGTGGGGCAAGGATCTCTGCAGCGTGGAGGAATATACCGCCCTCTGGGAGATGACCCGCAGCCACTTCGACGGTGCGGGTGTGGACAACCTGCTCTATGCCTACTCACCCGACCTCCAGGGTCCTGGTGAGATCTATATGGAGCGTTATCCAGGTGATGATCTTGTGGACCTCCTTGGACTGGATGGCTACCACCGCGACAACGAAGAGGGGATTGAAGCCTATCAATCCTCGCTCAATACCATCCTCTCCTTTCTGACGGAGGAGGGTAAGAAACGGGACAAACCGATTGCACTTACGGAGACAGGGCTGGAGGCGATACCGATTGTCGACTGGTGGACGACAGTGCTCTTCCCGGTGCTGGAGCGCTACCCGGTGAGCTACGTCTTGGTGTGGCGCAACGCCCGCGAGCGGCCCGACCACTACTATGCCCCCTACCCGGGACAGCTTTCGGCTGACGATTTCGTCACCTTCTATGAACATCCTAAAACCCTTTTCAGCAAAGATATTCTCAACCTCTATCAATAACAACAAAAGAGCAACAACAATGAAGTTATATAAGCAACAGATCAGAGAGATGATGAAGGCTCATGAATCTCTCCTCACCCGTACGAATGTACCACTTGAAGGAGGCCCCGGCTGGTACCGACGCTATCGCTATCCTGTACTCACTGCCGACCATACCCCCTTGTACTGGCGGTACGACCTAGACGAGGTGACAAATCCCCTACTGATGGAGCGCATTGGCATGAACGCAGCCATGAACGCAGGTGCTATCAAATGGAACGACCGCTACCTGCTGATGGTGCGCGTGGAGGGTGCCGACCGGAAGTCTTTTTTTGGTATCGCGGAGAGTCCCAACGGTATCGACAACTTCCGCTTTTGGGATTACCCGGTAGAGATACCCGAGACGGATGATCCCGCTACCAACATGTATGACATGCGACTCACCGCCCATGAGGATGGATGGATCTATGGTATCTTCTGCGTTGAGCGTTACGATGAGACAGCCCCCGCGGGTGACCTCTCACGGGCGAAGGCAGCAGCCGGTATCGTACGCACGAAGGATCTGGTCACCTGGGAGCGCCTGCCCGACCTGGTCTCCCCCAGCCAGCAGCGTAACGTGGTGCTTCATCCCGAGTTCGTGGATGGCAGGTATGCCCTCTACACCCGTCCCCAGGACAGTTTCATCGATGCCGGCAACGGCCAGGGCATCGGCTGGGCTCTCATCGACCATATGACACACGCCGTAGTGACGGAGGAGAAAATCATCGACCGCCGCTATTATCACACTATCAAGGAGGTGAAGAACGGCGAAGGGCCGGCACCCATCAAAACACCACAGGGGTGGCTTCACCTGGCACACGGTGTGAGAGGATGTGCCGCAGGTCTGAGATATGTGTTATATTTGTATATGACTTCCCTCGATGACCCCTCGAAGCTGATTGCCTCCCCGGGTGGTTACTTTATGGCACCCGAGGGTGAGGAGCGGGTGGGGGATGTCTCCAACGTGCTCTTCAGCAACGGCTGGATCGCCGATGAGGACGGCTTCCTTTACATCTATTACGCCTCCTCTGACACGAGGATGCATGTGGCCACCACCACCGTGGAACGGTTGGTGGATTACTGCCTCCACACTCCTGCAGACGGACTCACCTCGGGTGCGTCGGTCAGGGCACTCACAAAGCAGATTGAGCGAAACCTGGAAATCCTCAAAAAGTTAGATTAACTGCGGGTGCTGCTTCACCCGTAAAATGAAAAACAGACAACATGATCACCTTAAAGGAAAAAATTGGCTACGGCTTAGGCGATGCTGCCTCTTCCATGTTCTGGAAGATCTTCGGGATGTACTCCCTCTTTTTCTATACCGACGTGTTCGGCATCACAGCCGCCGCTGCCGGCACCATGTTCCTGGTAGCCCGGCTCTGGGATTCACTCACCGACCTACTGGTAGGCATCATGAGCGACCGTACCAAAACACGCTGGGGGAAATATCGTCCCTACCTTATCTGGTTCGCTTTTCCCTTTGCGGTGATGGGTGTCATCACCTTCTATGTGCCTGACTTCGGACAGACCGGTAAGCTGGTTTACGCCTATCTCACCTACTCTCTGATGATGCTTGTCTATACGTTGGTCAATGTACCCTACGCCTCCCTGTTGGCAGTCATCTCATCCGACCCGCGCGATCGGAACACACTCTCCTCCTACCGCATGGCGTTTGCCTTTATTGGCAGCTTCGTCACCTTCATGCTACTGCAGCCGCTGATCGACTTCTTCGCGAAAAACTTCGGCGGTGATGTCGCAGCAGTGACAACAGCCGTGGCAGAGACATCGGTCAGCACCAATCCGGTGGGGTGGGTGATGGGGGTTGGCGCCATCGGTGTAATCTGCGTGGTGCTCTTCCTGCTCTGTTTCTCCTGGACCAAAGAGCGGGTGGTGCAGATAGAAAGTGAGGAAAACGCCTCGGTGAAGCAGGACTTGAAGAACCTGTTCAACAATGCACCATGGTGGATCCTGGTCGCCACGGGACTGGCGGCACTGCTCTTCAATGCCATCCGCGACAGTGTGGCAATTTACTACTTCCGCGACTATGTGCAGGCCGGCTACCGTATGGCGGGCACCGGTTGGGATATGACCACCATCTATTTCCTTGTGGGCCAGGCGGCCAACCTGCTGGGGGTGATGCTGGCTCCCTCCCTTTCCGCACGTTTTGGGAAGCGGAGAACCTATATGATTGCCATCCTGATGGCGGGGATCCTGAGTACCGCTTTCTTTTATATCCCCAACAACATCACCTGGATCCTGATCCTGCAGTTCACCATCTCGATTTTCGCCGGTTATGTATTGCCCCTGCTCTGGTCAATGTTTTCTGATATTGTGGACCATCAGGAACTGACTACTGGTCGCCGCGCCAGTGGCCTCATCTTCTCCTCCTCATCCATGTCTCAGAAGCTGGGATGGGCCATCGGTGCCGCCCTGAGCGGCTGGATGCTGGCTTACTTCAAGTATGTGCCCGACGCGTTGCAGCAGAGTGCAGAAACAATATGGGGTGAACGGTTTATGATCTCGCTGTTGCCGGCTGTCTGCTGTCTGTTGGCATTCATCGGGATGTACTTCTACCCGCTCTCCGACAAGAAGGTGAAGGAGAACTACGAGCTGCTGGAAGAGAAAAGAGCAGCAGCAAAACTGGATTAATTTTTTCATCACAACGACAAACGAATCGAATCATGCAATATGGTTTCTTCGACGATGAACGCCGTGAGTATGTGATCACCAATCCCCGCACCCCCTGGCCCTGGATTAACTACCTGGGTAACGAGGATTTCTTTGGTCTGATCTCCAACACGGCAGGCGGGTATGCCTTCTATAAGGATGCGAAGTTCCGCCGCCTCACCCGCTACCGCTACAACAATGTGCCGACGGACAGCGGTGGCCGTTACTTCTATATCCGGGATGGGGAAACGGTATGGAACCCCGGTTGGAAACCCTGCAAAACAGAGTTGGAGAGCTACGAGTGCCGTCACGGAATGGGATACACCACCCTCACGGGTGTGTACAACGGTGTGAAGGCGGAGTTGCTCTTTTTTGTCGCCCTGCAGACCCACGGAGAGGTACATAAGCTGACGCTGACCAACCAGGGGAGCGGAGTGAAGAGATTGCAAATCTTTTCCTTTCTGGAGTGGGCGCTATGGAATGCCGCTACCGACATGGAGAATTTCCAGCGTAACTTCTCCACCGGCGAGGTGGAGGTGGAAGGGTCGGTGATCTACCACAAGACGGAATACCGGGAACGCCGCAACCACTACGCCTTCTACTCGGTTAACCAACCCATTGATGGTTTTGACAGCGATCGTGAATCGTTCTTCGGCCTTTACAACGGTTTTGATGAACCACAAGTGGTGATGGAAGGAAAGCCTCGCAATAGCGTGGCGCATGGCTGGTCGCCCATTGCTTCGCACTATTTGGAAGTGGAGCTACAGCCGGGAGAAAGCAGAGAACTTATCTTCCTGCTCGGTTACGCGGAGAACGATCCGCAGGAGAAATGGGAGAACGGGGGTGCTCTCAACAAGCGCAAAGCGAAGGAGATGATCGCCCGTTTCGACAGCGTGGAGAAGGTGGACAGCGCTTTTGCCGCATTACGTATCTACTGGGATCAACTGTTGGGTAACTTCCGGGTGAAGACAGGGGAGGAGAAGCTGGACCGGATGGTGAACATCTGGAACCAGTACCAGTGCATGATCACCTTCTGCTTCTCCCGTTCGGCATCCTACTTCGAGAGTGGCATCGGGCGCGGGATGGGTTTTCGTGACTCCAACCAGGACCTGCTCGGCTTCGTACATCAGATTCCCGAGCGAGCCCGCGAGCGGATCATTGACATCGCCTCCACGCAATTCCCCAATGGCTCCTGTTACCATCAATATCAACCCCTCACCAAAAAAGGAAACAACGAGATTGGAGGCGGCTTCAACGATGACCCTCTCTGGCTTATTCTGGGCACCACTGCTTATATCAAGGAGACGGGTGACTTCGGAATACTGGATACGGCGGTGCCGTACGACAACGAGGAGGGCTCCGAGGTACCGCTCTTCAACCATCTGACTGTTTCATTCGATCATGTGATCAATAACCTGGGACCCCACGGTCTACCTCTGATCGGGCGTGCGGACTGGAACGACTGCCTCAACCTCAACTGCTTCTCCCACGACCCCAACGAAAGCTTTCAGACAACCGAGAACAGGAGCGAGGGTTCGAAGGCAGAAAGCCTGATGATCGCCGGCCTCTTCGTTGTCTGCGGACGTGATTATGCGGAACTATGCACCAGGCTAGGCAAGGATGAGGAAGCTGCCAGGGCACGCACCCATGTGGATCGCATGGTGGAGGCCGTGAAGCAGCATGGCTGGGATGGGGAGTGGTTTCTGCGTGCCTACGACTATAATGGATACAAGATTGGGTCGAAGGAAAATATCGAAGGGCAGATCTTTATCGAGTCCAACGGCTGGTGCTCAATGGCCGGCATTGGCCTGGAGGAGGGGATGACAGTGAAGGCGCTCAACGCTGTGAAAGAACGGCTCGATTGTGAGCATGGCATCGTGCTCAACAATCCTCCTTACACGAAGTATTACATCGAATACGGCGAGATATCAAGCTATCCTCCGGGCTATAAGGAGAACGCCGGCATCTTCTGCCACAACAACCCCTGGATCATCATTGGTGAAACGGTTTTGGGAAGGGGAAACCGTGCATGGGAATACTTTCGTAAGATCTGTCCCTCTTACAGCGAGGCAATCAGCGACCTGCACAAGGTGGAGCCCTACGTCTATGCCCAGATGATTGCAGGCAAGGATGCCTTCAAGCCGGGAGAAGCCAAGAACTCCTGGCTCACCGGTACTGCTGCCTGGAACTTTTACACCATCTCTCAGTATATCCTTGGGATACGTACTGCCTACGACGGTCTGATCATCGATCCCTGCATTCCTCCGGAATGGGAACAGTATCATGTGACACGCAGGTATCGCGGTACCACCTATTGTATTACCGTGAAGAATCCTGAGAAACGGATGAAAGGGGTGAGAGCCATCACCCTGAACGGCAAGCCGGTAAAAGGAAATCTGGTTCCACTCCAACCTGTAGGCAGCGAATGTGAGGTGGAAGTGATTCTCTAACAAAAAGAGTGATGATGGATGTGATAAATTTGAAAAATGAGATAGTCGATGAGCTGACCGCCAACATCCTCCCCTTCTGGATGAACCGGATGAGGGATAACGAGCGTGGTGGTTACCATGGCCGGATGACCGGTGAGAACTGTTTGGTACCCGATGAACCGAAGGGTGGGATCCTCCATGCCCGCATCCTATGGACCTTCTCTTCAGCGGCATTGCGGTTGCATTCTGAGGAGTACCTCGCTGAAGCACAGTGGGCAAAGGAGTATGTCTTTTCACACTTTTTTGATGAACAGAATGGCGGCACCTACTGGAAGCTGCATGCCGACGGAACCCCAGCCGATGATAAGAAGCAGATCTATAGCCAGGCATTCTTTATCTACGCGCTTACGGAATATTTCCGGGCAAGTGGTGACGTAGAAGCTCTTGAGAAGGCGATAGAACTGTTCCACCTCATGGAGCAGCATAGCTTCGATAATGTGAAGAACGGTTACCTTGAGGCCTACAGCCGTGACTGGGTACTGCTGGAGGACCTGCGTTTGAGTGAGAAGGATGCCAATGAGAAGAAGACGATGAACACCCACCTCCACGTTCTGGAAGCCTACACCAACCTCTACCGTGTCTGGAAGGATGAGAAGCTGGCACATCGGCTGAAAAACCTGATTGAGATCTTTCTGGAGAAAATCATCGACCCGGAGCATTTTCATCTCAATCTCTTCTTCGACGAGGATTGGAATTGCAAATCGACCCTCCACTCCTATGGGCACGACATCGAAGCCTCCTGGCTGCTGCAGGAAGCAGCACAGGTGCTGGGCGAGGAGGCGATGCTCCGAAAGTTGAAGCCAGTCACGTTGCGGATAGCAGAAGCTGCCGCAGAGGGACTGAACGAAAAAGGTGCGCTGATCAATGAAAGGGATTGGGCTAGCGGACATCGTGACGAACGGTGCGATTGGTGGCCACAGGCAGAGGCGGTGGTCGGTTTCTTCAACGCCTGGCAGCTGTCGGGAGATGAGGCGTGGCTCAACAAAACACGCAACAACTGGCTATTTATCAAGCAACAGCTGATTGACAGGGAGCAGGGTGAGTGGTACTGGTCTGTTTCGCCGGAGGGGGATAAAGACTTGGTGAATGACAAGGCGGGCTTCTGGAAGTGCCCCTATCACAATGGGCGGATGTGCCTGGAGCTGATCGAAAGGATCAAATAGGATTAATGATTAAAAATAAAGAGATATGAAGAGAAACATTTTGATATTCACAATGCTGTTGTTCTTGTTGTCACTAATCTCCTGTGGCAACGGGCAAAAAACAAACAATTTAACGGCGGCAGACAGTACTGTCGTGGCACAGAATGGCCAGCTGCAGGTGATTGGCACACAGCTCAGCAACGAGCAGGGAGAGCCGCTGGTACTGAGGGGTGCCAGTCTGGGATGGCACAATCTCTGGCCGCGCTTCTACAACGAGGGGGCGGTGAAGTGGCTTAAAGAGGATTGGAAGTGCACGGTGGTGCGTGCCGCCATGGGGTTGGAGATAGAGGACAATTATCGTGAGAACCCTGAGTTTGCCCTGCAGTGTATCACGCCAGTGATTGAGGCTGCCATCGACAATGGCATCTACGTGATCATCGACTTTCATGCCCACAACAAATACCTTGACGAGGCAAAGCTGTTCTTTACCGAGATGGCCACCAAATATGGGGAGTATCCCAATGTCATCTACGAGATATGGAACGAACCCGACTATTTTGAATGGGAAGAGGTGAAAGCCTACTCAGAAGAGGTGATCGATGTGATCCGTGCCATCGACCCGGACAACATCATCCTGGTGGGCAGCCCTCACTGGGACCAGGACCTCCACCTGGTGGCGGAAGATCCCATTCAGGGTGTAACCAATATCATGTACACCATGCACTTCTATGCAGCCACCCACGAGGCTTGGCTGCGCGACCGCACCGATGAAGCCATCGCAGCGGGGATACCCATCTTTGTGTCGGAATGTGGCGGCTCTGAAGCCAACGGCGACGGACGCCTCGGCTCGGAGGAGTGGAAGACCTGGGTGGAGTGGATGGAGAGCCGCAGGATCAGCTGGGTAGCCTGGTCGGTCTCCGACAAGAATGAGACCTGCTCCATGCTGCTGCCCCGCGCCGAAGCGGAGGGCAATTGGACCGACGAGCTGCTCAAGCCTTGGGGGAAACTGGCGCGTAACTCCATCCGTGAAGCTGTCTATATCCCTGAGGATGCAGTAACTCAGTAAAACCTGTTTGAGTAGAATTCATCTCCCATTCTGCTTCCTATAGCGGGATGGGGTGATTCCCATTTTGCCGGTGAAAACACGGTAGAAAGTGCTGATGCCGGAGAACCCCGATTGCAATGCCACCTCATCAATAGGCATCGGTTCATCGGTAGATTCCGTGAGTAACTTTTTTGCGTGATGAATCCGGTAGTCATTCACATAATCGCAGAAGTTGAGGTTTCGTCGGTTGTGAATCAGTCGTGAGACATAGGTCCTGTTGGTTCCCAGCAGGCTGGCCAGTTCGTTCAACCGCAGCTCCGGGTTCAGGTAGAGCATATCCTCCTGCATCATCTGCTCCATCTTTTCAAAGAGTTGGTCATATTCCCTGCCATTAAGATCGTTCTGTTCATTTAGCTCCTCAATTTCTTCTCTCTCACTACCGGAATTTAATTCATAGGTGAGATCACGGATGGTGAAGGGCTGATGATACCCCGCATAGCTGATACCGAAAAGTGCAAGTGAATGGGCAATGGAGGGGATGGCAAGCAGGTAGGGAAAATCAGTGAAGAAATCCTTCCCGATCAGGTTAGAAACAACCGATATGGCTGAGGTTACCACCAGGAACAGCAACAACAGGCGCAGGTTCCTCAACTCCTTGTGATGCACATTGGAGTAGTAGGTGCGTACTTTTTCATTGAATCGGTTAATCATCCGGATTCCTTTCACAACGACTACCACCACCTGCACGACAAAAAGGTACTGGAAGATGTGGATGCGCAGAATCTGGAGCCTTATCGGCAACGAATAACTGCTTTGTGTGTCTCGGTTGTGATAAAGAACCTCCTGCACGAAGAGGTCACTCTCTTCTGGAGTCATCACAAGGTAGAGAATAGCCGAAAAGAGGGAGAGCAGCAGTGCAGGCATGAGAATCCAACCCAAACGCTTGTTTACATGGGTGTCGGTGGTGAGCAGACGCAGATAATAGTAGTAGAGGGGGTATACCGAGAGGGAGGTGAAGACCCAGACGCTGTCCAGGATTTTGTAAACACCATAATTGTGGTTAAAATAAAACCAGTGGGCTGCATAGTTCACCATTGCAACCGCGAGAAACACCGTCATAAAACGCTTTGCCCGTTCACGGGTGTCATCAAGCAGAAATAGGGTCAGCCAGAAGAACACCACAAACAGGGGAAACACGGTGAAAACAAAATAGCCCATAGCCGGTCTTTTGTTATAAAGTTGTAAAAATAGGATTTTTCGCAGTCTTTCCCAACTAAATGTTTACGAATTAAGAATTTATTTATCCATATTGACAAATATAGCATTTTCATCGAAAATAAATCCATCGCACCATCATGAATGTATTTATCTTTTTTTTGCAGTTGTTCTGTTGCTTTAGATGCAACAACCCTGAGCTTGTGAAAAGCCACAACCGGTATTCAATGCATTGAAACAAACGGGCAACTGATAAAGTGTGGATGTACCAAAGGGCTTTGATCTTGTCGGAGATAAGAGGATTGTAATTCATGGTTATGCAATGTTCCACCTCCGCCCTCGATCCGGATACCGAGAAACAGTTCCTGCAAAAACTGAAAAGAGAGCTGAATGGACGCTCAGCTCTCTTTATCACCCACCACTCGGAGGTGGCGGCACAATGTGATTGGATTACATATCTGTGATCAGTTGGTACTTCGGCACGAGTGACTTCATGATGCTCCATCCAAGCAGATAGGCGATGGCACAAAAGATGAAGATGATAAAGTAGCCTGATTCAATCCCTTCATAACCCATGAATTTCATGTTGGTGTTGGCTGCATGGTCGAAAAGCACACCGGAGCTCTTATTGATGAAGAAGGATCCCACCCCGCCGGCCATGCCGCCGATACCGGTGATGGTGCCCACGGCATGTTTCGGGAACATATCACTCACGGTGGTAAAGATGTTGGCCGACCAGGATTGGTGAGCTGCAGCAGCAATACCGATGATGATCACCGGAAGCCATACCGAGACACCTCCCAATGGTTGGGCAAAGAGGATGAGTAGGGGGAAGAAGGCGAAGAGCAACATCGCCCGCATACGTCCCTGATAGGGGTCTAACTTTTTCTTTTCCATGTAGTAGGCTGGGAAGTAGCCGGCAGCGAACACCGAGATCATGGAGATGGCATAGACCACGAAGACATGAGGGGCACTTTCTGTGGAGTCAAGTCCGTAGACTGAGCTGAGGTATGCCGGTATCCAAAAGAGGAGGAACCACCACACACCGTCGGTGAGAAACTTGCCCACCGCGAACGACCAGGTCTGTTTATATTTGAATGCTTGTTTGAAGGATACCTTCTTGCCGGCATTGCCATCGGCTTTCACCCTTCCCTCTAAAGCGTCAGTGGCATCATCCTGGTTGATGTATTCCAACTCGAGGGCGTTCACCTTCTTGCTTTGTTCCGGTTTGTGATAAACAAATATCCAGAAGCCCATCCAGATGAAGCCAAGGGCACCGATTACGATAAAAGCCATCTCCCAGCCCCACGCCTTGGCGATGAAGGGGATGGTGAGGGGTGCCAGCAGGGCACCGATTTGTGCTCCTGAGTTGAAGATACTGGTGGCATAGGCCCTGTCTTTCTTTGGGAAGTATTCGGCAGTAGCTTTGATGGCGGCGGGGAAGTTTCCAGCCTCACCGAGGGCCAGCACCAGCCGTGCAAACACGAAGAGGGTGACACTCACGGATACCACCAGCGATACATCGCCCACTGTTGAGATTGCCTCACGTGCACCATGGAAGCTCATGGTCCACTCTCCGGCAGTGATTCCGGCGGTTAAAAGACCGCAGAAGGCGTGCATGATTGCACCGAACGACCAGACACCGATTGCCCAGAGGAACCCTTTTTTGGTATCCAGCCAGTCGATGAATTTGCCGGCGAAGAGCATCGATACGGCATAAAAAATGGAGAAAAGCCCGGTGATGGTTCCATAGTCACTATTGGTCCAGTGGAATTCCGGTGCAATAAAGTCGGCCCATGTCAGTGAAAGTACCTGCCGGTCGAGGTAGTTTACTGTGGTGGCCATAAAAAGCATCACCACGATGGTCCAGCGATGATTGGTCATCTTTCCTGTTTGTAGATTACTCATGATTGTTTTCTGATATTAAATGAATGAATGATTATCTGTTGTTCCGGATAATGGCCAGCCCCTCACGGCATAGCTCTGATATTCTTTCCCATTCGCCTGCTTTGATGACCTCTTTAGGGAAGAGGTTGGAGCCCATTCCCACGGCAGTGACGCCCGCCTTAAACCAGGCAGAGAGGTTATCCCTGGTGGGTTCTACACCTCCGGTGACCATGATCTTGGTCCAGGGCATCGGTCCCTTTATGTTCTTCACGAAGGAGGGGCCCCCCACGTTTCCGCCGGGGAACACTTTCACGATCTCGGCTCCCAGCTCCTGTGCCAGGCCTATCTCACTGGTGGTGGCACAACCGGGCGAGTAGGCGATCTGCCTGCGGTTGCACACCTTGAAGATATCGGGGTTGAGCAGCGGCCCCACCACAAAATTGGCACCCAGCTGGATGTAGAGAGCAGCGGTAGGGGCATCAACGATAGAGCCGATGCCGAGAATCATCTCGGGACATTCCTTTTCGGCCCACTTTACCAGTTCGGTGAACACCTCATGGGCGAAGTCGCCTCGGTTAGTGAACTCGAAGGCGCGGATACCCCCTTCGTAGCAAGCTTTCACCACTTTCTTGGCAACCTCTGTGTCGGGATGGTAGAAGACGGGGACGATACCAGTCTCCTCGATTGTCTGATATACTTTGAGTCTTGAAAATCTGGACATATTTTTTTGCATTTAGCGGTTGGCGTTCAGCCTTCAGCTTTTGGTTTATAACCAATCAACTTTTTGTGTTTATTATTTGGTTCTCAGGTATCAGGTCTATTTTTAAAACCATAATCCCCGAACTGTAAAGGATGCACCATAAACTTCACACAAATCATCTGACTACCCGGCCGGATCCGTCGCCCTTCATCAGGGTCTCTACCTCGGGAGCGGTGACCAGGTTGAAGTCGCCGTAAACGGTGTGTTTGAGGCAGGAGGCAGCCACTGCGAAATCGAGCGCCTGTTGATCGTCATTCTTGTAGGTGAGCAAGCCGTAGATCAGACCTCCCATAAAGGAGTCGCCCCCACCTACGCGGTCCACGATGTGTGTGATGTCGTAGCGGCGCGACTGGTAGAGCCTGTCAGAGTAAAGGCAGCCGCCCCAGGTGTTGTGGTTGGCGTTGATGGAGCCACGCAGGGTGATGATTACTTTCTTTGCACGGGGGAACCGTTGCATGAGCTGTTTGCATACCGATTCAAACTCAGCTGTATCTACCTCTCCACCGGTATGTTCTACCTGAAATCCTTCCGGTTTAATACCAAAAACCTTCTCTGCATCCTCCTCGTTACCAAGGATTACATCGCATCCCTCTACCAGGGCCGGCATGATCTCAGATGCCTTCTTGCCGTACTTCCAGAGGTTCTTCCGGTAGTTGAGGTCGCACGATACGGACACACCCATCTCATTGGCGGTCTGAATCGCTTCGAGGCAGGCATCGGCCGCACCTTGAGACAGCGCAGGAGTAATACCTGTCCAGTGGAACCAGGTGGCATCTTTCAGGATCTCCCGCCAGTTGAACATCCCTTTTTCCACCGAAGCGATGGAGGAATGAGCCCTGTCATAGACTACCTTGGAAGGGCGTGCCACGGCACCGGTTTCGAGGAAGTAGATCCCTACCCGTTCGCCACCGCGCAGGATTCCATTGGTGCCGACATTGTACTTTCGCAGGTCGGAGATACACCAGTCAGCGATATCGTTTTGTGGAAGTCGGGTTACGAACTCCACCGGAATGCCGTAGTTGGCCAGTGAAACGGCCACATTAGCCTCACCGCCGCCAAAGGTGGCTCCCAGGCTGTTCGATTGGATGAAACGCTGGTATCCCGGAGTGGCAAGACGCAACATAATCTCGCCAAAAGTAACTACTTTTTGCATCTTATTGAATGTCAATTGTTAGGGGTTGATCGAATTTCTCTTTCTCTGCTTTCAGGAATGACACCCACTCTTCGAAGCTGTCGAAGCCAGCCTTGCTCCATCCGCCACCCACGTAGGAGGTGTAGGATGAACCTGGTGTGATGCCGTTCAGTCCGGCATAGTGACCGTCGAACAGTTGAACAGATTCATAACCAGCCGGTTGGATGACTGCGGTGTAGATTGTGCCGTTTGCTTCGTTCCCGGGTGTTTCGTAGGCAATGATGCCACTGGAGTCACCGAATGTGACAGGCTCCAAGCTCTCATCGGTCACGATGCCGGTAGCCACGTTCAAGCTCTCCAGATCAGTTTCAAAGATGTGGGTCACCTTATTAAAGAGGCTAAAGGCATCGAGCGAAATGATACGTGTTTCCGTTACCATTTTTTCACCAACGGCATAAGGTTCATAAGTCAGGCGAAAGGTGAGTCGCAGCGGTCCGTTGTCGATGATCTCGGCGGTGACGAAGTTGTCGCCCAGGCAGAGGGTGTCGTTGTGGATTGGGGCTGTCATTCCCAAGCCTAGCGTCCTCCCCACCTTGTAAAAATCGAGTCCTTCACCGTGGTCTTCATGATAGGAGGCTACACCTGCCAGGTCGTCGCGATACCATTTGTCAATGATCAGTGATTCAGTACGCTTCGCCCAGAAGTCCATCCCGTTGCTGATCTCTCCCGTGGCCTTCAGTGCGGGGCCGTAGACCCGGAAGGCGGTGCGGTTGTTCTCCCAGGTGAAGTCATCCTTCCGTTCCGTCACCAGTCGTCCGTAAACAAGAGGCTCGAAAGAATCAGGCTCACCCTCGGTGATACGGAATGTTTCTGTTTCGTCCGCTTCGAGTGTCACTGGAAAGATGATCGACTTGCTGTCTGTACCGTTGGTTACGATCTGCCATGTGACTTGTTTCCCCTCACCATCCACCAGGATAAGGCTTGTATCCGATACAGTGCCAAACTTTTGCTTAAGGTCGTCCCATGCTATTTCCACCATCTGATTCTCTCTGTCACTGGTCCCGCTGTTTTGCACTCTCAGCGTCACTTCACTTTTCTGTGTGGTGCAGCCTCCGATGAGGATGGAGAGCATCAACAATCCAAGAAATCTTTTTTTCATTGCAACTGGTTGAAGTTAACTTAACCTCTTCGTGTGGAGGTTGAGGTTGGAATTTGTTTGGTTAGGGTTGCTTTCCGATGTAGGCCAGGATGCCTCCATCCACGTATAGTATATGACCATTCACAAAGTTCGATGCGTCGGATGCAAGGAAAACAGCCGGTCCCATCAAGTCTTCCGGTGTCCCCCATCGTGCAGCCGGAGTTTTGGCAATGATGAAGGAGTCGAACGGATGGGGTGTGCCGTCGGCCTGTTTCTCCCGAAGGGGAGCAGTCTGCGGGGTGGCGATGTATCCGGGTCCGATACCATTACATTGGATGTTGTGTTCCCCATATTCGGAGCAGATGTTCTTGGTGAGCATCTTCAGGCCACCCTTGGCTGCGGCATAGGCCGATACGGTCTCGCGACCCAGTTCACTCATCATGGAGCATATGTTGATGATCTTCCCGTGACCTTTCTTGATCATATGGGGGATTACAGCCTTGGAAACGATGAAAGGACCATTCAGGTCGATGTCGATCACTTGGCGGAACTCGGCTGCGCTCATCTCATGCATAGGAATTCGTTTGATGATGCCGGCGTTGTTCACCAGGATGTCAATCACCCCTACCTCATTGGTAACGCGTGCCACGAACTCGTTTACCTGATCTTCGTTGGTCACGTCACATACGTAACCGTGTGCCTTGATACCTTTTTCCAGATAGTTGGCAATACCCTTGTCTACCAGTTCCTGTTTGATGTCGTTGAAGACGATGGTGGCTCCAGCTTCGGCCAGGGCAGTGGCCATTGCAAACCCTATTCCGTAAGAGGCTCCGGTGACCAGAGCAACCTTACCTTCCAATGAAAAATTGACCATTGTTCGTTGTTATTTTAAGTCTGTAATCTTGTAAAAATCCTGATCTCCATAGTCCAGATTCTCACCACCCATACCCCAAATGAAGGTGTAGTTGCAGGTGGCGGCACCGGCGTGAATCGACCACTCAGGGGAGAGCACGGCCTGATCGCCCTTCATCCATATGTGACGGGTCTCCTCGGCTTCACCCATAAAGTGGCAGACAGCCTGATCGTCAGGCACCTCAAAGTAGAAGTAAGCCTCCATCCTGCGGGAGTGAACATGTGCCGGCATCGTGTTCCAGACACTTCCGGTAGCAAGTTCGGTCATCCCCATTTGCAGCTGGCAGGTGGGGAGTACCTGGTTGACAATCATCTTGTTGATGTTGCGGTGGTTGGATCCCTCCAGTGAGCCCATCTCCGCTACTACGGCATCTGCTTTGGTTATTTTCTTGTCGGGATAGTTTTTATGTGCATTGGTGGAGTTGAAGTAGAACTTGGCCGGTGTTGAAGCGTCGTCGCTTTCGAAATAAACCTCCCTTTCACCGGAACCGAGGTAGAGTGCCTCTTTGTAGTCGAGAGAGAAAACGGTATCTCCCACCTTTACCTTTCCTTTTCCACCTACGTTGAAGATTCCCAGCTCGCGACGGCAGAGGAAACTGGGTTGTTTGAGCGGGTCGATTGCCTCCAGGTGCAGTGCTTCACTGACAGGCATGGCACCACCCACGATCATGCGGTCGTACATGGAGTATACCATGTTCACCTCATCGGCAGCAAAGAGCTTCCCGATCAGGAAATCCCGGCGCAGCCGCTGTGTGTCGTAGGATTTCGCATCCTCCGGATGGGCAGCGTAACGCAATTCATAATTTGTTTTCATATTTTCATATGTTTGTTATGTAATTGATTTCCAAAAAATGTAGATGGACAAATTTACAATTTTTTTCTGCCATTTCAAAACAAAACAGCTGTTTTGAAGAGAGTTTGCGATGTCAATGAAATGCTCATCCGGGTTTTGAGGCAAATAATACGGAAGCATCCATTACCGTATGAATTTTCTCGATGAAAAGTCGTTCTTTATAAGATGTATGCAGTGGATTGAACGGATGTTTTATGCTTTGAAGGAGAACTAGGTTGAGATTCTTCACTTTAACACCACCAGTATCATCGATGTGGAGCCTGGTCTTGCTGATCAAAAACATCCCTGTTTTTACGTATAAAAGAATTGGATCTGGGAACTGGAACTGGGGTAAAACATGGGGATGGGATTACCAGATGACCATCGTGGCATTGATATGTGCCGGATGGGATGGTAACGGTGTGGAAAACCCCGGCATCCCGCTTTCCTGCTCCGCAACGTGACCATGCACGACAACGACCTCGAGAATGTGAGGGTAAACGGCTGTTTGGTCAAGAACGTCCGTTAGTGGCAACTGCTAGTTGGAAGGATAGAGCGGAGAGAGCCATTGTTCGGGTCCCTCCGCTTTGCTTTGGGCTGCCCAGCGCATTCCCCGCTGCATGATCTCCAGTACTTCAGGCACCTCAAAGTCACTTGCCACATGGCCAAGCGAGGAGTAGAAGACCCTTCCCTTGCCAAATGATTTCTTCCATACCACCGGCATCACGGCACCCGCTATCCAGTCGTCGTGCTCCGCACTGAAGGTGGTGGTGGCCAGCACCTTCACGTTGGGATCCACATGCATGTAATACTGCTCAGAATGCATGCCGAAATTGTTCAATCCCATTGTCACAGGATCCTCCCTATCGGTGATGCTCACCTCATAGTCGATCACATTACCCGGGTGTGCCACCCACTGCCCCCCCACCATGTATTGAAAGGCCACGTTGGTGCGGAACGAGTCTCCGGTGCCGCCATGCCATCCGGCCAGGCCGGTGCCGTTGTGTACTGCATTGAGCAGTGCTTTTTCCTGTTGCGGGGTGATCTCACCCTGGGTGAAGTGCTGAATGATCAGCTCCACACGTTCCATCAACGCGCTGTCGTTGTAGCAATCGAGGTTGTCGTACACAAAGACCTCTGCCCCTTCCGACTCAAGCCAGGGCACAAAAAGATCGCGGCATTGTTCCGGTTCGTGTCCTTCCCATCCGCCATAGACATAAAGCACTTTCTTGCCTTTAAGGGCTTCATCCGGGATTTCGCTCTGTTCGTTCTGTTTTACAGTGTTGTTGCAACTCATCGTGAGAGATGTTATTCCTGTCAGAAATGTAAATAAAAGGATTCGCACGTTTTTCATTCTTTGGTCATCTTATGCCGACAAAGATATATTTTTTTTCGTGTGACGCAAATTTTCACAATTTATAAGATTATGATTATCTTTGAAGGGCTGATGTTGTTCGCACCCATGCTGATTTGAAACACTGAATAATATTTGTGACCATGATTTCTAAAAGATCCCTATTTCTCTACGGTCTGTTCTCATTGCTGCTGATGACCGGATGCAACCATTCCTACACCAACAGTTCGCTTTCTCCGGAGGAGAGAGCTGATGATCTTGTCAAACGGTTGACACTCGAAGAGAAAGTACTGTTGATGATGGATGTCTCCGCACCGGTTGAACGACTTGGCATCAAGGAATACAACTGGTGGAATGAAGCGTTGCACGGGGTGGGTCGCTCAGGCCTGGCCACCGTTTTCCCGCAACCCATCGGCATGGCTGCCTCGTTCGACGAACATGCGCTGTTCAACGCTTTTGAAGCGGTCTCCGACGAGGCGCGTGCCAAGAATGCCTTCTATGCTTCTGAGGGAAGCTACGAACGTTACCAGGGACTCACCATGTGGACCCCCACCGTGAACCTGTTGCGTGACCCCCGCTGGGGCCGTGGGATTGAGACCTACGGTGAGGATCCCTATCTGGCTGGCCGTATGGGGGTGGCCGTGGTGAAAGGATTGCAGGGGCCTGCCGACCAGCAGTATGACAAGTTGCATGCCTGTGCCAAGCACTTTGCCGTACACTCCGGTCCGGAATGGAACCGCCATTCGTTCAACGCGGAGCAGATTGATTCGCGCGATCTCTATGAAACCTACCTGCCGGCATTCAAGGCACTGGTGACCGAGGGGAATGTGCAGCAGGTGATGTGTGCCTACAACCGCTTCGAGGGAGAACCTTGTTGCGGCAGCAACCGGCTGTTGATGGAGATCCTGCGCGGTGAGTGGGGATACGAAGGGGTGGTAGTGGCCGACTGTGGCGCCATCGCCGATTTCTACAGGGAGGATGGTCATCAGACCCATGCCAATGCTGCGGAAGCTTCGGCAGCGGCCGTGCGCAGCGGTACCGACCTGGACTGCGGCACCAGTTACGAGGCGTTGATGGAGAGTGTGCAGCAGGGACTCATCAGTGAAGAGGAGCTTGATATCTCCCTGAAGCGACTGCTTCGTTCCCGTTTTGCACTTGGAGAGATGGATGATGCGGACAAGGTCTCCTGGACGAAGATCCCCCTCTCGGTGGTAGCCTCGCAAAAACATGACTCGCTGGCCCTCGACATGGCCCGCAGGTCGATGACACTGCTGCAAAACAACAATGAAATGTTGCCCCTGAAGAGAGGGGGACTCACCATCGCGGTGATGGGACCCAATGCCAACGACTCGGTGATGCAGTGGGGCAATTACAATGGTACGCCACGTCGCACGGTGACCATCCTGCAGGGGTTGCAGGCAGCACTGGGTCCCGACGACCGGCTCATCTACGAGCAGGGATGCTCCTGGGTGGAACGAACCGTGATCAGGAGCATCTTTAACCGGTGTCAGTCACCGCAGGGTGCCGGCTTCTCTGCAAGCTACTGGAACAACAGCTCACGGGAGGGAGATCCTGTAACCAGCGCACAGGTGGCTACCCCCTTTCGTTTCTCAGCCATGGGTGCCACCGTTTTTGCTCCCGGGGTGAACCTCATCGACTTCTCTGCATCTTACCGGAGCATCCTTACCCCGGAAGAGTCGGGTGATGTTGTTTTCGACTTCAATTGTTCCGGCATCGTAGAGTTGATGGTAGCCGGAGAAGAGGTTGCCTCTTTCACCAACCGCCATGGCACCCGCAAGGTGTCGCATACCATGAGGGTAGAGGCCGGCAAAGCTTATGAGCTGGAGATCACCTACGAGCCACTTAAAAATGAGGCACAGCTTCACTTCGACCTCGGATTCAAGGATGAACTGGATATCAGGCGTTCGGTGGAGCGGGTGAAGGATGCCGACCTGGTAATCTTCGCCGGTGGCATCTCTCCCCTGCTCGAGGGCGAAGAGATGGCTGTCGACCTGCCGGGGTTCCGACGTGGTGACCGCACCGACATTGAGCTCCCTGCGGTACAGCGTGAACTGATTTCAGCCCTGCACCGCGCGGGGAAGAAAATCGTGCTGGTCAACTGTTCCGGCTCACCCGTCGCGTTGGTGCCGGAGACCGGAATGTGCGAGGCGATCCTGCAGGCATGGTATCCGGGGCAGGAGGGTGGCACTGCCGTGGCGGAGGTGCTCTTCGGCGACTACAACCCAGCGGGGCGTTTGCCGGTCACATTCTACAGCGGCCTGTCGCAGTTGCCCGACTTTGAGGATTACAGCATGAAGGGACGCACCTACCGCTTCATGGATCAGGAGCCGCTCTTCCCCTTTGGCTACGGATTGAGCTATACCACCTTCCGCCATGGTTCGCCGCAGCTCAGCAAAACCGAGATCACTGCCGGAGAAACGCTGAAGCTGACGGTGCCGGTGACCAACAGCGGCAGTCGCGACGGTGAAGAGGTGTTGCAACTCTACCTGCGAAAGGTGGGGGATGCCGGTGGACCGTCGAAAACACTGCGCTCATTCAAGAGGGTGATGATCCCGGCCGGCGGGACGGCAGAGGTTGCCTTTACCCTGGGTGAACAGGAGCTGGAGTGGTGGAACGAGTCTATCCAGTCGGTGGCTGTTACACCCGGCAAGTATGAGCTGCTGGTCGGCGGCAGCTCGCGGGAGAAAGATCTGCAAACTGTTTCACTTACCATTTCACAATAGATAACCGAGGCAGAAGATAGTTCCTGTCAGGCGATTGACATATCGGTTGAATCGCCTGACAGGGCCTGCCTTGTATGTAACATACCTGTCATTCTCAGATTGGCAGGTTTTTTGCCTATTTTGGGAAGCTATTCCTATATTCTGAGCTTATTGTATCTTCATATCCACTCCGATAATTATTGGAGTGGATATAAGGGTGCAATAAGGGTGCAATAAGGCTAGAGGCTCCTTGAACCCTGTTTACACACTCTCTTGTTTTGGAATATTGTTCCAAAAAGTGTGTCTGATCAGGTAAGAAGATAGTCTAAATACTTGATTGGTTTTGTGGCTGTCGAGATCAAAAATCACCAAAAAAATCACTCCCCAGCACCCCTTCTTTTGTGACGATTGCGGCGTCATCTCTGGTGAGTTGATGCGACCACCCTACACGCTGTGTGGTGTCGGCGCCTACACCCCGGTTGTTGAACTCACCGTAAAAGGCGGTGCTTTCGTTGGAGGGGTTGCCCCAGTTGTTCCACCCTTCGGGGCGGATCACATCTCCCAGATCGCACTCCATGAAGAGCACCCGTGCATGGGGTCGCCAGGGACGGCCCAGGTAGAAGGATGAGGGCGTGTCGCCAGATATATGGCAGCGGTTGAAGATATAACCGAAAGGTTGCTCCTGCGGGGTGGAGGCTGCCGTGATGTATCCGTTCCCCTTGCAGTAAATGTCACACTCCTCGAACCAGGCGGTGGAGGAGCCGAAGATGAAATCGACCGTGCCCTCGATGGAACAGTTTTGGTAGTATTGCCTGCTGCCCGCCTTATGGGTGTAAAGTGTATCCTGGAAACCGAGGAAACGGCAGTTGATGAAACGTGCCCGGTCGCTCCGCACGATCACCGCCACCGCTTGCCCCACCGGACCGGCATCGTTTGCGAAGGTGATGTTCTCGGCGGTGAAGAGATCGGGAGAGATGTAGCATGAAGCGGAGCCGGAGGTGCCGATGGCATCGCCCAGCGGACTGAGCTTAGAAGCGAAGTTGTTCCAGGTGAGGATGGTGCGCTGTTTGTCTTCCCCCACCAGCGTCAGGTCATGTTTCGTCTCCGGGATGATCAGCCTCTCACGGTAGAGACCGTTGCGAATCAGGATACGGGTGGGCTGCTTCCGGAAATCGGGCACCGCGTCGATGGCTGCCTGCACCGTGGTGAAGTCGCCCGTGCCATCCTGTGCCACCACCCAGTCAAAACCCCTTCTGTCGATCGGTTCTGCCGGTTGGAAGATCTTTTCCAGGAAGGCAGACATCAGCCGGACGGTGGTGAGATGCCATGGGTGGAAATGCCAGAAGGTGTGGGGGGTCTCGTCGAAGGTGTGCACTTCGTTGTAGATCCCCAGGCTGTCGAGCAGTCGGATATGTTCGTCGCGTCCGTGGTGGAAGCGGGGGATGGAGCTGTTGATGAAGCATACCGGTGCGCTGCCCTCGTGTAACTGGTAGAGTGCAGAGGCTTCTTCCCAGTGCTTCGGATTCTGGCTGTAGCTGCCGCCCAGCCAGAGAGCATCGACAGGAGTCTTCTCACCCGACAGGCGGGCTTTCTCAGCCCGATCGACTGTCTCAGGGCTGACGAAGGTGGAGATGCCGTCGATGTTGATCACCGCACGAAAGCGGCCTTCCCGGTTCCTGGTACCGATCAGTGCCGCCAGCTGCCCGCCTGCCGAGCATCCCGAGACAGCTATTGAGGCGGGATTAGCACCAAATTTGGCTGCATGATCAATAAACCAGGCTGCCGCCTCTTCCAGATCCTCCATCCCCGCGGGAAAGAGTGCCTCGGGTGAGAGACGGTATTCCACTGTGAAGGTGACATAACCGTTGCGGGCCAGCTGTAGGGCGAGTGCCTTCTGCATGTCGGGTGATCCAGAGTTCCAGCCACCTCCATGGATCATCATCACTGCCGGCAGGATGGCTTCGTTGTCGGGGCGGTAGACCGAGAGTGTCAGTTCCCGGTTGCCGATCGACTTGTAGGGAATGGATTCTATCGCTTTGATACCCGCAGGGATCTCTGCCGATGCGACCCGGATAAAGGGGAACCGTTTCACCTCCTTGATATAGGAACTATGTACAGTGTAGCTGGTGTCACGCGGCACACCTTCAATCATCACGGTTTGTGCGGCAACTTGCCAGTAGAGGCAGCCCAGCAGGAGCAGCAAGCTTATCATTCCCATCGTTTTCATGTTGTGCGTTGTTTATTCCACAATGAAGCTGTCCAGCACCACACGTCCCCCGTCGTTGTTGCTGACCGGGCGTGAACAGAAGAACCCCATCTTGGCGCCGATCCATTTCCCTTCTCGTGCGGTGAACGACGCTCCCAGGGAGGTGAATTTCCGTCCGTCGAGGCTGTAGCTGAAACGGCAACCGGCGTCAGGCTCAACTTCCACGCGTAGATAGAGTGCGCCTGTAGACAAGGGCACTGTGGCATGGATCACCTCTTCACCTTCCTTGTCGGCATCCTTGCAGCTGATCTGCGAGAGGGAGAACCCTTCAGCCGTTTTCTCCAGCGAGAGCATGGCATAGTCCATCCCCATCACCACCAGTCCCGTGCGTTCGCCGATGATGGCATCGGAGGGCAGGAAGGTTAGCTTTGCGGTGGCTGTGAATCGGTTTGCCGGAAACTTTTGCAACAACAGGTTGGGAAGATCCCACAGGTTTTGATAATCGGCCGGTAGTGGCACTGAATAGAGGCTGAGAGTACCGGTGGCGCTGTCGCTGTAGGACCACCACTCACCCGGGTTGGCGTGCCACTGCCACTGCAGTCCCAGGGTGGCACCGTCGAAGTGATCGCTCTCCTGCGGTGTGACGACAGGGTGATTGCCGGCGATTGCCGGTTTCTTCCAGTAGGGTACCGGTTCACCGCAACCATCACCATCCGCATCAATCCCCATCACCGGCCAGTCGTTCATCCATTTCATCGGTTGCAGATGGACAATGCGGCCGAGGGCTCCGACATCCTGGAAGTGGTAGAACCAATCCTCTCCGGCGGGTGTGGAGACCCATGCCCCCTGATGGGGACCGTTTACATCGCTACTGCCCTGCGCCAGCGAAACATGTCTTTCATATGGACCATAAATGTTGCGCGAGCGGAGGATTGTCTGCCAGCCTGTGGCTACCCCGCCGGCCGGTGCAAAGATATAATACCAGTCGTTCCGTTTGTAGAACTTGGGCCCCTCAATGGTGGGATCGAGCGCATGTCCGTCGTAGATGATCCGGCCGGGAGTGATGGTGTTGGTTCCTTCAGCGTTCATCTCCGCAATGTTCAGCACGCTCTTGATGCCGGCGCGACTGCCGGCATAGGCATAGACCAGGTAGACCTTTCCATCTTCATCCCAGAGGGGACAGGGGTCGATCAGCCCTTTACCGGCCTTCACCAGTTGGGGCTCGCTCCATTCTCCTGCCGGGTCATCGCTCTTCACCATGAAGATGCCGAAGTCGGGATCGCCGTAATAGATGTAGAACATGTTGTCGTGGTAGCGGATGGAGGGTGCCCACACGCCGTTGCCATGTTGCGGGGAGGAGAAATGCACGTCGGGTGGCAGCCGGTCAATGGCATGGTTGACAAGCTTCCAGTTCACCATGTCTTTGGAGTGTAGGATGGGCAGTCCCGGTATGCAGTTAAAGCTGGAGGCGGTCATCCAATAATCTTCACCCGCACGGCAGACATCCGGATCGGAGTAGTCGGCATAGAGGATGGGGTTGCGATAGGTGCCATCACCCCGGTCGGCTACCCAGGCACGGGATATGTTCACCTGCGGGAAGAGGGGGAAGGTTGTAGAGATAAACAGAAAAAGAGCGATGTGGAGTTTCGTATGTTTCATCGAATTAATTCATTATGGTGCTATTGCGGTCAGCTCGTTAAGGTAGACCTCAATGTTATCGTATGCGGTGCTGAGGTGGCGACCGCTTGCATCGGCTGTTTGCGGATCCAATCCCTTTGCAATTTCCCAGGTGTCGGGCATGCCGTCACCATCACTGTCGGCAGGAAGTACTCCCTCTGCCAGGGCGGGCCAGGCGGTCCAGTCGGCACCTACATCGGGCGGCTTGAGATCCTCCTGGCTGTCGATGATGCCCGGCTTGGGGTAGGGATCGCTGTTCTGCGGGTTAAGTCCCTTGAAGGTCGTCGTGCCGGTACGGGTCTCCTCCACCAGTCTGCTGTCGATCGCATCGCGGCTTCTGCTGCTCCCGGCCTTTTGCAGCACCTGTTCATAGGCTTCCGCGGCGCTGACGGTGCTTGTCTCCGCCATCACAAACTCGCTTTCGGCAAGGATGTCGTCGAGCGTCACACAGGGTGCGTGCGTTGCAAATGTGCTGTGCAGATGTACCCCCAGGCTATTGTTCGCGGTGACGCTGTTGTTGCCGCTCACATAATTGCCGCTGAGGTAGAAGCGACCATGGGTTCCTTTTGGTTGGGCATTCTTTCCATCGTCGGCATAAGGTTGCAGCAGCCTGCCGCGGTTGGAGGAGGCGGGGCCTGGCTTGTAGTAGTTGTTCACGATGTTATAGCTTCCCCCTTCAGCGCCGTAAGCATTGTTGGCCCCCCAGTTGTAGAGCAGGTTGTTGCGGAAATCAACGCTCTCCCTGTCGGGTTTGTTGCTGTAGCGGCTGCCACAGAAGCGGGGTGTGCGGCTGTCGTGGTGTATCAGGAGGTTGCAGAGGAAGGAAGCGTTCACTCCACCCCAGATGCCGCCGTAGCCGTGTGATCCTTTCTCGTGCACCGAGAGGCGGAGGCTCTCGGAGAGAATGCTCCACTGGAGGGTGAAGTTCTCGTTGTCGTAGAAGGAAGCGCACTCATCGGTAGACCAGCTTATGGAGCAATGATCAATGATCAGGTTCTTACGGTTACGTGCACCAAATGCATCCTGATCATTGGTCACCTTCAGGTCTCCCATGCGAAAGCGGAGGTAGCGCACGATCACATTGTCCGCCTTGATCTCCACCGGGTAGTCGGCCAGGGTGATGCCGCCGCCGGGAGCTGATTGGCCGGCGAGGGTGAGGTTCCCTTGTGTGATCTCCAGCTTGCTCTTCAGCCTGATGGTACCGCTCACATCGAAGAGGATGATACGTGCTCCCGAGTGATTCACGGCATGGCGGAGTGAACCCGGCAGTCCGTTATCCTCGAGAGTGGTTACCCGGATCACCTTCCCCCCCCGGCCGCCGCTGGTGTACATCCCACCACCCCGGGCACCGGGGAAGGCCTGGGCCGCCTCGGTAACCGGTGTGGGGTAAGTGTGGTTGCTTGTCTCATCCGGCTTTTCTGTCTCCGGCTTTTCCTTCTCAGGATGTTCAATTACCGGGATACTCTTCTCGCAACTTAATGTCACCGTGAGTAAAAGCATTATGACAGTCAGCAGGAAGAAAGTGAGCCGTCTCATTGTCTCAATCGTTTCGTTTGTCAGGCTTTCTTCACCATGGGCTGAATGGAGGTGAGGTCTTTGATCATCACCGTTTCGCCCGAGGCGATGCTCTTCCTGGCAGCGATGCCAACCAGGCAGGCCAGTGAACCGTCACGTACGCCTGCGGCTTGCCGCAGCGGGTCGGGTATCCAGGGGATAAAGATATGGTCCTTGAGCAGCTTGTCGCCTCCGCCGTGTCCACTGCCTTGCGGGATGTGGTGATACTCTCTCTTCCCGAAGTTCTTTGAGACCACGATCTCGTCGTAGTTGGCATCGGTGGTGGGGTTGGACTCCTGTATCCAGGCATCCATACGTCCCTTTGTGCCGTTGAAGGCAATGCGGTAGCCCTCGTAGGGGGAGTAGGTGGTGAGCGAGTAGGCCACCTGCACGCCGTTCATGTACTTTATGGTGGCGGCCATCTTGTCGTAGATGTTGACATCGTTGCGGAAGACGCATCCATCGCGGTGGTAGCCGTCATATTTTTCGTTCTCCACATAGAGCCTTTTGAGATGTTCACTGCGCATGATGTCGAAGTAGAAGTTACACTCCTTGGTGTGGGGGCAGCTGCGGCAGTTGTCGGCACGGAAAGGTCCATTCTTGCCGTAGAACTCCAGGTCTCCCAAGGCATAGACGCTCTCCGGGTCGCTACCGATCCACCAGTTGAGCAGATCGAAGTGGTGGCTGGCCTTGTGCACCCAGAGCGATCCCCCCTTTTCCACCAGTCGGTGCCATCGGCGGAAGTAATCGGCACCGTGCGAGGTGTCGAGATACCAGTGGAAGTCGACCGAGGTGAGCTCACCGATCTCACCTGACTGGAGAATCTCCCACATCTTGGCGCGGTGGGGTGAGTAGCGGTAGTTGAAGGTAACCCTGCACTGCTTGCCTGTTCTCTTCTCGGCGTCAATGATGCGTTGTATCTTCTGCTCGTCGATGGCCATCGGCTTCTCGCAGATGATGTCGGCACCCATCTCCATCCCTTTTACGATGAAGTAGTCGTGCGTGTCATCATCGGTGGTGACAATCAGCTGATCGGGTTTGGTCTCGCGCATCATCTGTTCGAAGTCGTCGAAGGTGGGGCAGTCGGTACCGATCAGCTGCTTTCCCAGCGCCAGCCTACCGGGGTTATGGTCACAGAGACCCACAAATTCCACATTGTCAGCATAATCCTTCGTGAGACTGCTGCCCCACATGCTGGTACCCCTGATGCCGAGGCCGACAATAGCCAGCCTTGTTTTCTTGTTGTTCATACTGTTGCTGCCCATGTTGGTAGCAAGGATGTTTGAAGCCGGGTTCACGATGGTAGTTCCGGCGATGGCTCCGGAGACTGCCAGGAACTTTCTCCTGGAGATTGGATTTGCTTCTTTTTTCATTTTATTGTCGTTTAAGGGTGAATATTCGTGTTATTACTGATTATGGAATTGTTTCATAATCCCGTTGATCATCTCATCAGTTATCTCTCCACCGATGATCAGCAAGTGACGGAAGGAGATCTCCTCTCCCGGATTCAGCACAATTTCGATGGGTGGGTCAGCAGGATTCATGGTATTACCCGCCAGGTTGTTCATCGAAAAGAGCCCATATCCACGGGCATGTGGCCAGCCGGGGTAACCGGGATTCTGCGGATGATCGAGGATCACCAAGGTAATTACCTCCCCCTCTTTTTCTGCACGAAGGGCTACCCAGGGAGTCTTTATACCCCATACCTCAGATTCAGTTTTATAACCTTGCTGATTGCGGTATTGGCCATTCACTCCCTCGTTGTGTGCATAAGGAACATCGGCCGGTAGTGCTCCGGCATCGAGCCGTTTGACCGGTTTCTCGTCAGGCTCCTCGAAAGCCCTGTCGACTCTTATGGCGAAGAGGCCTTCCTTGTTACTTCTCAGTGTAACCTGTTGAAGGGCGGTTAAATGAGAGGTTCTTTCAATAAAGCGGTTTTGTTCCGTATCACCGCTGAAACGATAGGTTGTTCTTTCTTCCAGAAGCCTGTTTTTCTGGTAGTCTTTCCAGGTAGAGAGGGTTATCAGTTCTCCAGCATCAGGATCAAGATCAATGATGGAATCGAGTTGAATATGACCGTAGTGGCTTTTTCTTTCCGGTGAGATGGCTGAAGAGTTGTTCCAGAAGTCGAGTCCGTTCACATCTCCGAAGTTGAGCCACAGACCCATCTGATGGGGATGATCGATTCGTTCATGTGGACGGGGATCGATGGGATAGCCCCTGGTAACTTTTTTACCGGAGGCGGTAAGGATGGGAAAGAGGAATGGCTTTTCCAGGCTGTCGGTATAGATCAGTGAGGTGAAGTAGTGTTCGCCTATAAAGACGTCTATTTTCGTCCGTTCGGGATCTTCCTTAAAGGTCACCTCTGTATGTCGAGCTTGTTTACAGCTGAGGAATAGCATTGTCAGCAGCAGCGCTGGAATGAGGATGTACTCTGTCTTTCTCATCTTGATTGTTTATGGTTCGAGATGATTTGTTTCAGCAATGATTGCAGGATAAAAATCACCCATCACCTTTTCAAGGGTGATGGACGCGCCCTCACCCTGGGTAAGGATTTTACTCCATGCTACTCTCTCTGCCGGTCTGCTTCCTTTTCCACTGTTATTAAACTCTGCATAACGTGCCGTTTGTTCGTTGTCCGGGTTGCGCCAGTTGTCCCACCCGGAAGGGTTGATAGCCGCCGGAAGTGTGCAGTGCATGAAGAGCGTCATTGCGTAGGGGCGCCAGGGACGGCCCAGGTAGAGGGAGGTTACATTCTCGGCAGCGGTGATGTGACACCGGTTGAAGATGTATCCAAATGCGGCATCCTGAGGGGTACTGGCCGCGGTAATGTAGGAGTTCTTTTTCCCGTGAAGGGTGCATGCTTCAAACCATGCCGTAGAGGGACCGAAAATAAAATCGGTGGTTCCTTCAATGTAGCAGTTATGGAAGAAGAGCCTCCCCTTCTCCCTACCTGTATAGAGGGTGTCCTGGTTGCCCAGTAGCCGGCAGTTCTTCAGTATGATGCGGTCTCCTTCGGTATGGAGGGCCACCGCCTGCGCTACCATGGGGGCGTTGTTCTCGATTGTCAGATTTTCCAGGATGATATTGCTCCCCCTGATCATCAGGGTGTAGGTTCGAAAAGTACCCATATTGTTCAACCGGGCATGGTCATTGTAGGAGATGATGGTCTTATCCCTGTTTTCACCTACAATCTTCAGGTTACGCAGATATTCTGGAATCACCACCTTTTCATAGTAGATTCCCTCTTTCAGGTAGATCACAGTGCTGTAATCGGGATCGAATGCCCTTACCGCATCGATTGCCTCCTGTAACGAAAGGAAATCGCCTTCGCCTTGTTGGTCGACGACGATTTTTTTGATGGCTGTGGGGGGGTGCTGTTGGTTGTCTGTTGACTCATCCGTATCCTCACCCATCAGATGGGCTACCAGGCTGTGGAGATAGAGCTCCAGGTAGGTGTATCCCTCCTCATTCAATTCATCCGCCTTTTTACCGGGAAAGTGCTGCTCCAGCCATCCGTCGGGAATACCATCCTCATCTCCGTCCAAATAGGAATTGTAGGTACGGTACTCAGGCCATCCTCCCACATCCTCCTGACTGTCGATCAGTCCCCCGGTGCTACCGCCAGAGCCCTCAAAGGTGTAGGAACCAGCTTTCACATCTTCCACATACCGTTCGTCATGAATATCTCTGACCAGTGAGCAGCCACCGAAGCGCAACACCTTTTCGTAGGATTGTGTTGCCTCATCGGTAGTGACCGGGACCATTGGAAAGGGCTCCGTAGCAAAGATATTCTCTCGCTTTACCTGTGGGGCAAATTGAGCAAAAGTACTTCCCATTTCCACTCCAAGCGTGTTGTCGCTGCTGACCGACTCATTACCCTCCAGGATATTACCCTCGAGATAGAATCGACCATGGATGCCTGACGGCTGGTTGTTTTTGCCGTTGTCCGCATCGGGGTTCAGGATTCGTTTAGAGGCACTGTTCCCGGTGGCAGGCCCCGGCTTGAAATAATTCCCTACCAGGTTGTATTCGCCACCTTCACCGGCGTAGATGTTGTTAGCTCCCCAATTGTAAATCAAGTTATTGCGGAAATCCACCTTCTCCAGATCGGGTTGGTTGGAGTAACGGCTGCCACAGAAGCGCGGATTGCGGCTGTCGTTGTGAGCAAGCAGATTGTGGTGGAACGATGCGTTCTGGCCGCCCCATATGCCGCCGTAGCCATGTCTTCCCTTGGTATGTACCGAGTTTCTGAGACTTTCGGTGATGAAGCACCATTGCATGGTGAAGTTACGGTTGTCGTAAAAAGAGGAGAGTTCATCTACTCCCCAGCTCATGCTACAGTGGTCGATGATGATGTTCTCGTTCCTGAACCCTGATAACGCATCAACCGCCTTCTGAGCCCTGTCTCCCAGCCGGAAGCGGATGAAGCGGATGACTACGTTGTCGGCACTGATCACCGTCTCGTGGTTGCTGATGCAGATGCCATCACCAGGAGCCGATTGGCCGGCGATGGTCAAGTCGCCGTTGTTGATCTTCAGCGGGCTATTAAGACGTATCTCCCCGGACACCTTGAATAAGATGATACGGGGACCTTTCTTACGTATGGCCCAACGTAGTGTGCCAGGCTCTTCGGAGTCATCGAGGGAGGTGACATAGAGCACTTCTCCTCCACGCCCACCGGTTGTGAACATGCCGGCACCCCCGGCGCCGGGAAAGGCTGGTGTCTGTGCCGCCACCCAGTTGGCAGTAGATATCAATACTGAGATTATCAGTAGGATGGTTGGTTTGTGCGTCATGTGTCAAAGTTATATTTTTTTTATTATCGCTCCAACAATATGCTTGCCATGATGAAAGGACCTATGGCTTTGGGATCGTCATCCCGTATCGGTTCCGAGATGTAATATTCGAAACTGCCATCACGGTACCGCTTCTCACCCCCCAGGCCGGCTACGGAGCAGACGTCGGTGACCGAAATGGTGCCGTCTTCATTTTCACGGATGAACTGTTTCAGGAATTGATCATATGCCTCTGTACCCTTTTGCAGGAAAGCATCAGGAAGGTAGCCTTTTTGTGCGCCTTTCACCCAGCTGTAGATAAACATGATGGAGCCGGACGATTCCAGGTAGTTGCCTTCTCTCTCTCCCAGGTTGGTAACCTGATACCACATCCCCGTTACAGGGTCACGATATTTTTCTATGGCAGTAGCAATATGGTTCAGTTGTTCGATGATTTCAGCCCTCTGGTGATGGTCTTCCGGCAGGAAGTCCAATACATCGACCATTGCCATCATGTACCAACCGATACTTCGTGACCAGAAGTGGGGTGAACGTCCTGTGACCGGGTCGGCCCACCGCTGTTCACGGCTCTCATCCCAACCGTGGTAGAGCAGACCGCTCTCCTCGTCAATCAGGTCGTCCCAGGCGGTGGTGAGTTGAAGTGTCACCTCATCGAACAGTGCCGGCTCGTCGAAACGTTTGCCATATTCCGCCAGAAAGGGACCTGCCATGTAAAGACCGTCGAGCCACACCTGGTGGGGGTAGATCTGCTTGTGCCAGAAGCCTCCATTAGAGATGCGCGGGTGGGTTTCCATCTGGCTTCTGAGTAGCTGAAGGGCTTTCAGGTACTTGGGGTTTTGCGTCTTCTCATAGATTGGAAAGAGCATCTTACCGGGGTTAAAGTGGTCGATGTTGTATTTTTCAAGTACATAAGTCTTGATGGTCCCATCTTCATTGACCATGGTATCGGCATATGCTTCGGCATAACGGAAATATTTTTCATCGCCACTTTTCTCAGATACCTGAATGAATGCCTGCATTTCCAGACCATGGGTGTAGTTCCATTTTATTTTCTCCGAGAAGTCTACCATCCAGCTCTCGGGATAGCGTTGCATCTCAGAGTCGGCCATCCTCTGGAAGTAATGTTCAGATGTTACCTCTTTCTCTCCCGTGCAGCTAAACAACAAAGAGATGAATGGGAAAAGGAATGTGAATAATTTTTTCATCGGGATTTCTTATTTGAGTAAATGAGTCAGTGGTTCAACATTCTGTTTTTTGACCGCGTCGACAAACATACGGGATACCTCCCTGGCTCCCTGCTCGTTGAAGTGGGTATTGTCGTCCAGTCCCTCAGGATAGAGCTTGCTGACACCGGGAGGGAACTTGTGGAAAAACTGTTTTGATCCCTCCATGCCGGCATCTTGTAACCATTTTGAGGTGAGTACTTCCATGTCGATGAGGGGCACTTTCTCCTGAGTGGCCACTGAGCGAATGATATCGGGATACACCCCATGAGTGGGTTGTAGTACTCCCTTTTCATCGAACTTGCGACGTGCGACGGGGGTGCATAGGATCGGGTAGGCTCCCCTGGCATTCACTTCGTTGACGAAAGCCACAAAGTTCAGCCTGAACTGAGCCGGGTTGGTGTAACTTCTTTTGGTGATTACCCCATCATTATGACCGAACTGGATGATGACCACATCGCCAGGTGCAATCTGATCGTACAATTCACCCCAGAGTCCCTCTTCCACGAAGGTGCGTGTGCTGCGGCCATTGCGGGCAAAATTGAGGACTCTCCCCATATTGGAAATCATCTCAGGCAACAATTGTCCCCAGCCTCTTTCCAGAAACGGCTCTTCTGTCGACTCCCCGGTCAGGCTATCCACTAGCTGTTTGGATAGCGGCTTGTCTGCCATGGTAGAGTCGCCTGCCATCAGTATCTTTGCCGGCTTGGGTCCTGTGCACCCCATCAACAAAGTTAAAGACAGCAATAAGAAGAGTATTACAGGTTTCATTATTATTTTCATCACTACCTCTTCTATTTATTTGAAGACAACCTTGTCGCTCTCCACTTCCGGTGCGATCTCAGCAAGCTCTTCCTGCAGACCGGAGAGTTGAAGTCCTGATGTCTCACGTCCGGTGATCACTGCTGCCTTTTGTCTTTCACCGATTTCGTATGATAGATTTTCCGTTTTGAAGTTTTTTACGTTGTGGAACATGTAGGCCGGGCCTTCTTCCGGGATCACGGTCACATTTTTAAAGGTTATATCTTTCGACTCTGAGAATTCAGCGCCGTAACGAGCTGTTACAAAGGCATTCTCCAGGTTTATGTTTTCGATGTTCATCTCTGGCAGACCGTTGAAGAACATTGCCCTGCGGGCATTGCGTGATACCAGGTTCTTCACGAAGATGTTTCGGAATACAGGAGTCTCCTCGGTAACGGGGAAAGCAGGTTGATCGGTCGGCATGGTATCCCCGTCTGCAAGAGATTCAGATGCCGACTTGCCACCGTAGTAGAGATCGAAAAGAAACGAGTCGGTCGCAATGTCGAACATGTAGATGTCGGAGATGTAAATGTTCTCCACCACGCCTCCACGGCCACGGTTGCTCTTGAAGCGCAGTCCTACGTCGGTACCCAGGAACTGACAGTTGCTTACTGAAATATTGCGTACACCTCCTGACATTTCACTGCCCACGATGAAGCCGCCGTGACCGTTGAATACCTTGCAGTTGTCCACAATCAGGTTTTCGGTGGGGCGCCCGCGCCGCCTTCCGTCCTCATCCTTTCCCGACTTGATGCAGATGGCGTCATCGCCCACATCAAACACCGAGTTTACGATTAGAGAATTGACACATGACTCCAGGTCGATACCATCGCCATTCTGTGAGTAGCTGGGATTGCGCACCAGGATGCCATCCACGATCACATTCTCGCACATCAGCGGGTGGATGTTCCAAGCCGGCGAGTTTTCAAACAGTACCCCCTGCAAGTATACGTTCTTACACTCCATTAAGCTAATCATCACGGGGCGCAGGAAATCCTTGATCTCCTGCCATTGCTCCTCTGTGAGATCTTGTCGCGGTACGTTCATGTCGCTCATCTCATGGCCTTTTAACGAGGCGGTTGAAGGAAACCAGTAATTGTCGTTCTGCACCACACCACCAGATTGAACCACCTTTTTCCAGTGGCTCTCAGTCACCTTCTCTCTTTTTAGGGGTCGCCATGCCTCACCCGAACCGTTGATGGATCCTTCACCTGTGATGGCGATGTTTTCAAGGTTACGTCCTGAGATGGGCGATTGGCAGCGGCGGGTGTCGAGACCTTCGAAGACGGTCTCCACCAGCGGGTATAGATCCTTGTCGGGGGAGAAAAGAATCAGTGCTCCTTTTTCAAGATGCATGTTGATGTTCGAGCGGAAGACGATAGGCCCGGTGAACCAGACCCCTTTCGGTACGGTCAGTGTACCACCTCCTTTCTCTGAGAGTGCCTGCATGGCATCTTCAAAGGCTTTGGTGTTGAGGGTGATGCCGTCAGGTTTGCCACCATGGTCGGCCACACTGACATGGTTTTCGGGAAAGGTTGGGATTTCGACCTGTGGCATTTCGAAAGGGAGCCCATCATAGAGATGAGCATAAGGGTAGGTACGATTGTCCGGAGCATTTTCCTTGCAGGAAATCAGAAGGGAAATCAGCAGGAGAATCGAAAAATAATTCTTCATTCTTTCAGTTGTTACAGTTTTAGTCACAATACCAGTTTGCGTAACTCTTTAAAAAAGAGTCACGTAAACTGGTATAGGGTCTTGGGTTAGTTTATCCAGCGGGGGTCACCGGTCCCTTTCGCTTTCAGCAATTCATTGGTGACGGTGAAGTCTCCGTTGGCCGCATTTACAAAGCCCGGATCTTCGCTGTCGGCAGAGTCATCATAAAATTTCGATGAGCTTCCTGATGCCGAGAAGAGGTTCGGGGCATTGAAGAAGTTGTTTCCGCCGAAGGTGGGAGAAGGATCGGTGTTGTTCTGGTTGGTGAAGATGGCAGCTGTTTCTGCCACAATGTTGTTGGTGAAGGTAATCTTATTCTCCTTGAATCGTACGTAGAACAACCGCTTGGATGAACTGTTGCAGACACCATGCAAGGTGTTGTGATCCACCAGGATGGTAGAAGTCATTCCCGGGAAGCTGCCTGAAGCATCGTCATAGCGAATCAGATCACGTCCCGTTGCACTGTTGTAAATGGTGTTGTTGGTCAAGGTCAGGCTGTTGAATGCACCCTTACGGGAATCCATAAAGTCGCCTCCGTCACAGACAATGTTATAAATGAGGTTGTTGTGATAGGTGATTGATTCCACCAGGGATGCAACGTTCAGGTAATAAACCCCTTTCACAAAGTTCCTGATCTCGCATCCTTCCACGGTAAGGGCGTTGTAGGTAACTTCACCGGTGTTGAAGACAATGCTTTGTCCCTGTGATGCACCACCGTCGAGTGTCACATCTTTGAGCAGCAGGCCTGCTCCATCTTCCAATGAGATGTAGCCGTTCAGTACTGGCTTGTCGTAAGGATAGACACCCTTGATCTCAATGGTTTTGTTCACCACAAACATGTCACCTGCGCCGTAGCTGCCGGGAAAGAGGGCGAATGCATCGCCGTCGTTGGCGGCGGCCAGCAGGGCCAGGAGGTCGTCTTCCGGATAAACGGCAATAGCATTGCCGATATCCACCAGTGTCATGAACTCTACGATACCCCTTGTTTTTGCCCCGTTCTTCAGGGTCGCCGTGTAGGTTGTCTCAGCTGTTAAGCCTTCGATGGTAGCGATGCCGGCAGCAATCTCACCGGCAGTCACCGTATGCTGGATGCCTCCCGGCTCGAGCATGATTGTGGTGAGCGTTTTGCCCGGTGTCCAGCGAAGGGTTGCCGAAGTAGCTTTCACATCACCATCCTGGAAAGGAAGGAAGATATTCTCCGTACCGGTCTTGAAAGACACGCCACTCCATTTAGATTCAGTCTTGCCGGCAGCCACTGATTTGATCCGCACCGAGTACTGCGTCTCGCCGTCGAGTTCGCGAATGTAATAGGGGAGCTGATCACCAGTCACATCGTTGTAGGTCCTCACCGGTGTGCCGGCAAAAGTGAGGCTGTCGTCGGCAAAAACTTCCAGCGAGTAAGACTCTACATTCGAGTTGAGTGTCCAGCTCAGCCGTGCGTCGGTGCGGTTGATCACGAACGCTTCAATCTTGATGGGAGAGAAGAGTCTCTCGTAATCGATCGATGAAAGCTCCTCAGCTCTGTCATCGGTACAGCTGAAATTGAACAACGCTGCTGCCAGGAAGGCGAGTAGTGCGATACTGTATTTCTGTTTTCTTTCCATAATGATTAGTTCGTTAATTGTCCGTTACTACTGTCGATGAATGTCTGCCAGATGGGCCAGAATTGGTTCTGATCAGGATCGTTCTGGTAGAGCGCATTGATCAGCTCTGGTGTTAGATCGTCAGTGTCGAACCAGGTGGTGCTGCCCTCGTAACCGAGGCTGGCACCGATTTCATCGCTGTCTCCGTGGTTCAGTCCGTAGATGATCAGAGTCTCATTGTCGTCTGCAGTCTTGAAATAGAGCTTCTCGGGTAGATCAGCGTAGGGCCCTTCTCGGTTGATGAGCTGTGTCATCTTCATCTTGGCCTCATCAAGCTTTGTTTTGAGCATGTTCCAGCGAATCAGGTCTGCCTTGCGGAGACTTTCGCCTGCAAATTCCAGGGCGCGTTGGTCAACGATCGCGTTGAAGAAGGCATCCTTGCTGGCGGTAGCCTGCGACATGTAGGCGGTCACCTTCTCTGCCGGCAGTGCTCTGTCGAGGATTGGCTTCAGGTAGGGTGCTGCTGCAGCGGGACCTTCCAGCTCATTAATCGCTTCGGCTGCCATCAGGTAGACATCAGCCAGGCGCATGTATTGCCAGTTAATGCCGTCGTCGTTGGTGGAGGTTACTCTGCGATTCATCCATTCATAGCGCAGTTTGCCGAAGCACCAGTTGTCGATGCTCCTGAGCTGCTGGTGACTCGGATTTGAATTAGACCACTCGTAGGGTACGCAGGTAACGTCACGCCGCAAGTCCTCTACGTCGTAGTCGTAGAAAAGGTAAGGTAGGGGACCGTTGGTGCCGCCCCTGTTTTGAGCGGTATACTGATCAACAGCCCTGTGTTGCACACCCAGGGTGAAGAGCACTCGTCCGCGGCCTGCGGAGAAGGGAATTTCCCAGAGTGACTCCTTACCGGCGGTCACATCATCCTGGCAGAGCAGACGGAAGTTCTGCTCGAAGGATCCCAGCGTGTTGGACCCCTGTTGAATCACCTCGATGGTTTTTTCTTTTGCGAGAGCATACATCTTATCGACACTCAGCTCGGGATCGGTGCTGCGGCGCACACCATCGGATCGCTGTGAGTAGCCACTGGCATAGAGGGCGACGCGCGCCATCAGTCCCTTTACGAACGCCTTGTTGACTCGCTCAGTACTGGCAGTGATGTTGGTTTCGTTCGGCCATGCCACTAGTTCTTCAGCCTCATCCAGGTCGGCCAACAACTGTTTGTAAATGACATCGCGGTCACTTCGCGGGAGGTAGAGTGTCTCAGTGGTGATCGGCTCAAAGCGTGCCGGTACATCACCCCATGCTTTCACCAGGTCGAGATAAATCACTGCCCGTAATGTGAGTGCTTCACCAAGCAGTTGTGCCATACGGGGGTTTTCCTCCACGTTTCCGAAGTCGCGCAGCCCTTCGATAGCCTTGTTGGCTCGTTCAATTCCTTCATAGAACTTGGCCCAGGCATTGTTGTCGGTGTTCATCTGCGTGTTTCCGGGAGTGGCGGCGTAGGTAGAGAGCTCATACTTACCGGCATCGTTTAACTGAGTGGGGTTGAGATTGTTGATCCACTCCACATCGCTGTTGATGCCGTAGTAGGGGAGAAAACGTCCGCGGTAAGAGTTGGTCTCCCCGAACGACTGGTGGATGCCCATCACCGCACCCTCGGCCAGTGCCTCAATGGAGAGGACGACCGATCCTTCGGCTGCCGACTGGGATGGTGCATCCAGGTCGCAGGAGCTGAAGAAAAGTCCAAATGTCAGAAGAATCAGACAGATATTGATATATTTTTTCATACAGTTAATCTTTGAGGGTTAAAAATTAAGGTTCACACCAAAAACAAGTTGACGGCTTCTCGGATATGCTGAGTAGTCGACACCCGGTGAGAGGTTGGTCCTTCTGATTGTGGATACTTCGGGGTCATAACCACTGTAGTTGGTCCAGAGTGCCACGTTGTAGCCGGTCACGTAGAATCGAAGGTTCTCGATCTTCGCCTTGGCTAACAGGTGTTTCGGGAGGGTATAACCCAGTGTGAGGGTATTGAGACGGAGGAAACTGCCGTCTTCAACCGCCCAGTCGCTGAAGATCATACGAGAGGTGTAGGGCGACCACATCGTGGTGTTGACATTCATGGCCGCCAGTTCTGCGGGATCATTGCTGATGGTGCCATCTTCGCGCAGGTTGGTCCAACGCTTGCCCGGCTCCATGGTGGTGATCATGTTTCGGTACTGGTACTTCCCGGTGTGGGAGAACTCAATCTTGTTGGCATTGTAGATGTCATTGCCGTAGCTCCAGTTAAAGGCAGCAGCGAGGTCAAAGCCGTAAAAAGTGGAGTTGAGAGTGAATCCGCCGGTGTGTACTGGGTTTGCGTCGCCGATGATCTCACGGTCATCTACGCTGATGATGTCGTCACCGTCGAGGTCTTTCAGTTTCATTGATCCCGGTCGTATGGTACCCACCACGCCGGAGGCATCTGCAACCCCTTCCTTGAGGTTCCAACGGTTTGTTGTTTCGTTATAATCGATGAAGTCATCCACCTCATATCGACCGTCGGAATGATATCCGAACATCTGGCCAACGGCACCTCCCTTGGCAATCCAGTAATCATATCCAATCTCGGAGGAGGCCCAATAGGTCTCATATCCAAAGTCGTTCATGATACCCAGGCTCTGGATCTCAGTTTTGTTGAAGCCAATGTTGCCACTGAAGCTGAGTGTGAAGTTCTTCCTGTTGACAGCGTACCAGTTGAGTGTTGCTTCAATCCCTTGGTTTTGGTTCTCACCCATGTTGCGGTACTGTGTGTCGTAACCGGTACCCGCAACGGGGAACTCGATCAGCAGGTCGCTGGTGGTGTTGCGATAAGCTTCTACCGTACCACTTAAACGTCCTCCCAACAGAGTGAAATCGAGTCCTAAGTTACGTGTGATGGTGGTCTCCCATTTCAGGTCTGGGTTGGCCATCACCTTTGAAGGTGCCCAATAACTTGAGAAGCCGTTGATCCAAGAGGTGGCTTTCGATTCAAACATCTGAACCAGCTGTCCGGAAGGGATGTTGTTGTTACCGGCGGTACCGAAGCTGGCTCTAAGCTTCAGGTCCTCAAGCCATCCCTTTGTTCTCTCCATGAAGGGTTCGGAGGAGATGCGCCAGGCAGCGGCAGCTGAAGGGAAATAACCCCATCTGTTTTCTTTGCTGAACTTGGAGGAGGCATCGGCACGGAAGGTGGCGCTCACCAGGTACTTGCTCATGTAATCGTAATTTATACGACCGAAATAGGAAAGTAGCTTGTCATCCTCGTTGTAGTAGTTGTCGATGGTGTAGGGTACCCCCTGCGAGGAGAGACGCCAGGCATCCTTGGCAGTAAAGGTTGCGGGGAAGCCGTGAACCTCGTCGGTAAGCGTGATTCCTTTGCGTATGATGTACTCGTGACCCGCCATCATGTTCAGGCTGTGGTCCTCTCCAAGATGATTCTTGAAATCGTAATTGATGGTGTTGGTGTTTCGCAATGCCTGCCGTTCCCGGTTAACCAGACGGATGGAGGGCTTACCCTGGTTGTCGACCGAGGGGTAGTTCTTGATGTAATATGTAGTGAGACCCCAGTAGCGTTGGTCTCCGTCGTCCTGGTGGTCCATTCCCACCTCCGAGCGAAGCTTCAGGTTGTCTACCATCTCCCAGGTGGCACTTCCTGCCATGTTGAGACGTTTCTGAGTCTTCTCACGAGCGTTGTCGCTGATGGATACCAGTGGGTTGTACAGATTCCCCAGGTCGTCGTCGGCACTACCGGCAGAAGCATCGAGGTTCTTCAGCGGTATGGGGGTGTAGATCACTGAGTATTTTAACCGCTTGTCGGTGTCGAGCGTACTGTTGGCATCATTGGCACCGCCCCCGTTGATTTTGGTGTCGGTGTAGCGTACCGAGAAATCGAGTGCGATACGGTCTGTAGCCTTGTTGTTTAGCTTCAGGCTCATGCTGTTGCGACGGTAGTCGGAATCTTCCATGATAGCCTTGTCGGAGAGATGTGAGAAATTGAAGGCGTAGGTCATCTTGTCACTTCCGCCGTTGAGGCTCAGGCTGTGGTTCATGGAGCTGCCGGGACGTCCGAAAGTGAGATCCTGCCAATCGTTGTGAGGTACATTGCGGTAGAGATCGATGTCCTGGTAGTTGCCAAAGAAGGTGTTGTAGTTCTCGATGGCATCGTTACCCTTGAGGGCTGCCAGTTCATATTGCCAAGATGCATAATCATAGGGTGAGAGCACTTCCATTGTTTTCGCGATCTGCTTCACACCGAAGTATGCATTGTAGCTTAGCCGAAGCTTGCCAGCTTGTCCCGACTTAGTTGTTACGATCACAACCCCGTTGGCGCCGCGTGATCCGTAAATGGCGGTTGAGGAAGCATCTTTCAGTACATCAATCGACTCGATGTCGGTAGGCGGGATGTCTGAGATGGTACTTACGGGGAAACCATCCACAATGAAGAGAGGATCGTTACTTTGCGTGATCGAGCCTCCACCACGAACACGAATGCGCATCTCGGCATCGGGTGAACCCTCTGTTGTGAGTACCTGCACCCCGGCCATCTTACCGGTTATAGCCTCCACGGCGGAGGCTACCGGTACTGCGGCCAGTGTCTCGGCATTCACTGACGACACAGATCCGGTAAGGTCTCGTTTTCGCATCGTTCCATAACCGATTACCACGACTTCGTCGAGGCTGGAAACATCTTCCTCGAGTGTGATATTGATAACGTTACCAGTGATAGGTACTTCAGTTTCTCTCATGCCGATATAGGATACATGCAGTGTGGTTGCTGATGTGGGAACGGAGAGCGTGTAATTTCCCTCCAGATCGGTGGCAGCACCGATGCTCGTACCTTTCACCATCACATTGGCTCCAATAATTGGTTCACCGTTGGAGTCTTTCACAACCCCACGAATCGTTCTCTCCTGGGCTGAAATACCCATTGAAAAGAGAAGTAGGAGTAGTAAACCGATGGTTACTTTTCTTTTCATTCCTGTTTCATTCATATTTGTCATGTTTATTAAAAATAAGTGAGTAAATAACTGTTCATCATATAAGATGGAGGCTCATCCATCTCTCTCTTTTTTAAGGTACATTTTTTTTCATGCGTATCGAGTTTCAATTTAAGTGTTGCTTACTGATTAAATCGTTAACATTCATTTGTTTTTGCTTTTATCCCTGACATAATAGTTCTTATTCAGTGTTTTGGCATTTTCTATTTACAATGATAATGTATTAGAATGGAACTGGAGGTGATAAATTGGTTTTTAAGGGGTGACATATTGTTATAAGATCGAAAATACAGAAGGGAAAGAGCAAATAAATGTATATTTGTAGGGAGCAAAATATAAGTGTAATGAACATAAAAATTCTGCTGTTTTTTATTCTCGTGGTTGTTGTTCCCCTCAAGGCACAACCGGAGGCTTACTTTGTTCATTACGGTCCAGAGGATGGACTCCCGCAACATACCATCACCGATATCCTGCAAGATCGGAGCGGATTCATGTGGTTCAGCACCTGGGATGGCCTGAGCAGGTTCGATGGTTATACCTTCAAAACCTACCACCTGCCCGGTAGCACTGATATTGCATCACAGAGCAGTAGGATTGATCACCTCTTTGAGGATCGTTACCGTAACATCTGGACCCTGACATACGACAACCATGCTTATCGTTTTGATGTCCGCACGGAGACCTTTACCGGTACAGGAGCTATTTTGGATCTCGAGGGTCATCCCTTTGCTGCATCCGATATCATTTCTTCATCAAATGGGAACGTCTGGCTTCTGTCGGAAGAGGATGGATGCATCGTTGTCACAGACTCACTGTTTCATGCTGATCTATATCACACGCGCAAACAGAATCTTACCGACAATCGGGTGAACGGGGTGCATGAAGACAGGGAAGGGAATTGCTGGATCCTTACCGGCAGAGGTCTTACTTTCCTTCAGGCCGGAGGCAGTGTGCCCATTTATTATTTCCATCCGGAGACCAATACATCTTTTTCAGATGAGTTTCCCTTTTTCTGCGTCAAAGAACTCAACGAGGAGATTTGGTTTGGTGCTGATAAAGGTGTCATCTGGCGTTACGACAAGAAGAAAGGGAGTTTTCATCCATTGCATACCGGTTTGACCACCGATGTGATTGCCATCGATGAAATCTCAACAGATAAGATTGCAGTGATCTCATCTCTAAGCGGTTTCGTCATTTACAACACTCACGATAGCAGTGTAGAGATTTATAACCGACAGACAATCCCTGAAATGACTTCTGCTCAGATCTTTTCCTATTACCTGGACAAGAACAGGAATCTGTGGTTCGAAACAGATCACCTCGGGGTCGCAAGGTTCAATCCTTATTCTCGTCAATATCTTCATTACAAGCCATTTATTGAGAGTACTGAAACGAGTGTATTTCCCCCCAACTTTTTTATCTTTGAAGACATTGAGGATCGTCTTTGGATTCATCCCCGGGGGGGGGGATTCTCACTTTATGACCCGGAGACTGACCATCTGATCCCCTTCTACAACGAACCGTTCTCTCCTTCCTGGTTGTTTTCCAACATGATGCACTCAGCCTACTCCGACAGGCAAGGAAACCTCTGGATGTGTACCCGGTCACACGGACTGGAAAAGGTGATCTTCTTTGATGACAGTCAGTTTCGGTCTATATTACTGAACGACAATATCCATTCTACCATCAGCAATGATGTTCGTCCCATCTTCGAGGATTCACAAGGCACCATATGGGCTGCCACCAAAGATGGGATGATCCATCTCTACGATGCTTCACTAAAGGAAAAGGGTATTCTCACCGAGAAGGGTACTATCGGTAAGGGCAATCCGCTGAGAGGCATCGCCTATTGCATCACAGAAGATTCCCAACAAAACATATGGATCGGCACCAAGGGAGAAGGTATTTACCGGCTGACACCGGATGAGGGTGGTGAGACTTATGCGATCCACCGGATACAACATACCCCGGGAGATATCCACTCGCTGAGTGACAACCACGTTTACTCCATCTATGAAGACAAGAATGGGAATATCTGGGTTGGGACATTTGGAGGTGGAATCAACCTGATACTCCACGGTACCGGCGGTGAGAGGGTGCTACACCATGGAAACGGGCTAACTGGCTATCCCTTCAGCCTGGGTGATCAGGTGCGAATCATCAACGGGGACCGCTACGGGAATATTTGTGTGGGAACAACTTTAGGCTTGATTATGTTTGACCCCGATTTCAGAAGCGCCGATGCGATCACTTACAAGACCTACGTACACAACAGCGATGATCCCGGCACTGTGGGTGCCAATGACATCATCGACATTTGCACCACCGAGGATGGAGAGACTTTCATCGGTAGCTTCGGGGGGGGGATTAGCCGGGTGTCGGAAACCGATAGTATGGGATTCCCGATTCTCTTCGAGACATACGATAGCAACCATGGGCTCCCCTCCAACATCATCCTTTCTTTACAGGAGGACCGGCTCAGTAATATCTGGGTTGGCAGCGAAGGAGGGCTGACCAAATTCAACCGTAGCGATGAGACATTTGAGAACTACAGCGAGATGAAACGGCTGTTGAAACGAAACAATTTCTCCGAAGACTCCAGGTGCCGGCTGCGTGACGGGAGAATGTTATTCGGGTACTCACACGGAATGATCCTTTTTGATCCCGATCAGGTGAGAAACAACACTTTTAATCCCTACCTGGCATTGGTTCAGTTCAGGCTATTCAATCGTTCGGTACCCATCACACCTGATGGACTGCTGAAACGTGATATTCATCTGACCGACAGGTTGCAGTTGAAACACAACCAGAATTTTTTCAGCATTGAGTTTGCAGCACTCGATTACATCGATCCTGAGAATATCTTTTACGCCTATAAGTTGGATGGGTTTGACAAGGAGTGGAACTTTTCCGGCAATCAGAGAATAGCCAACTATACCAATCTCTCCCCTGGAAAGTATCTGTTCCGTGTTAAGTCGACTAACAGCGACGGTGTGTGGGCAGAGAATGAGCGACTCCTGGCCATCGAAGTGATGCCTCCTTTCTGGGCAACCGGATGGGCTTATTTAATCTACGTGTTATTGCTGTTGTTGATACTGTATATTACCTTTAAGATACTCTATACCTTTTACAGGATGCGCAACAAGATCATCCTGGAGAAACGGGAATCAGAGATCAAGACACGATTCTTCACCAATATCTCTCACGAGATCCGGACTCCGCTCACCATGATTGTTTCGCCAATAGAGAATCTCCTCTCCAGCAGCAGTACTCCTTCGCTTGTGAAGAATCAGCTCAAGTTGGTCTCCAAGAACACCAACCGGTTGCTGAACATGGTCAACCAGATCCTCGATTTCCAGAAGATGTCACAGTTGCCACTTACCGTGCACAGGATTGAGATTGCCCCGTTTATTGAGAATCTTTTCGAGGGGTATGTCAAAAATGCGGAGATCAGAAAGATTGACTACCGGTTCGTGAACCGTGCCGGCGATGCAATTATCTGGGCCGATGGTGAAGCATTGGAGAAAATCATCCTGAACCTACTTTCAAATGCGTTCAAGTATACCCCGGCGGGCCGTTCAATCACCCTCACCCTCTACAACCAAGACAACGAGTTGGCTGTTGAGATCAGGGATACCGGGTCAGGCATCTCAAAGGAGAAGCAGGCACGGTTGTTCAGGCGTTTTGAGTCGTTCAACGAAGACAAGAGCAAACCCAGTACCGGCATAGGCCTCTCCATCGTGAAGGAGCTGGCCAACAAACATATGGCACGCATCGTAGTGGAGAGCGAAGTGAACCAGGGCAGCTGCTTTACCCTCTTCTTCAAAAAGGGGATTGCACATTTCGGGCCTGAGGTTACCATCGATGAAACTACGTTTAGTGGGAGAGTGACAGAACTTGAGGAGGCACATAATAGTACAACGGCTCCCTGTGAGGAGTACACCCGTATGAATGAACATCCCCTGGTGTTGGTAGTGGAGGATGATGAGGATCTGCGTCAGTTTATTCGTTCCATCCTGGAAGAGGATTACGAAGTGCATGAAGCATCGAATGGCTTGGAGGGATTTGAGAAAGCACAGGAGCTGATGCCCGATTTCATTGTCAGTGATATCATGATGCCTGAAGCAGATGGCATGCAATTGTTGGAGAATATTCGTAAGAACGTCCAGACCAGTCACATTCTTTTTTTGCTACTCACGGCCAAAACAACATTAGAGAGTAAGCTGGAGGGATTTGAGCAGGGGGCTGATGAGTACATTTCCAAACCCTTCAGCGTTACATTCTTCAAGGCGAGAGTGAAAAGTCTGTTGCAAAGGAGAAATGAATTGCAGAATTTTTACCGCAACAGGGTCTACCGCTCACCCGGAACGATATCGGAAGAGATCAGCAAAAACGAAACAGCTGTCAACGACAAGGATCTGACGTTTATTCAATCAATCAACAGGTTCATTGAAGAGCGCCTGGGTAATAATGATTATGTGATTGAAGACCTGGCAATGGAGATGGGTATGAGCCGCTCCGTTTTTTTCAAGAAGGTGAAAGGGCTCACCGGTCTGGCACCGGTGGAGTATGTGCGGGATGTGTTGATGCAACATGCTGCCGTGTTGCTGATACAGGAAGATTTAACCATCAAGGAGATCTCTTACATGGTGGGTATGAACGATGCCAAGTACTTTTCCAGATGTTTCAAGAATAAATACCGGATGACGCCAACAGAATACAGGAAGATGAACGTTATTCCGGTATCGGCAACTCAAGAAAATGAATTGGGGTGAAAAAGTTAAATTAGAAATTGTTATCTTTGAGATTCGGAGATTCCTTCCAATCGCAAAGAGATTTGACCAAATACTCCCTGTTTCTGATACGGAAATTAAATTCACAAAAAGCAGACGATATGAAACCATTTATTCACGAAGATTTTTTATTGCAAAGTGATGCTGCACGTCAGCTCTATCATGAGCACGCGGCAAAACAGCCCATCATTGACTACCATTGTCATTTGAACCCTGCCTATATCGCAGAAGATCACCGGTTCGACAACCTTGGTCAGATCTGGCTCGAAGGCGATCATTACAAGTGGCGTGCCATGCGCACCAACGGTGTGGATGAAAAATACTGTACCGGAAAGAATACCAGCGACTGGGAGAAATTTGAGAAGTGGGCGGAAACGGTGCCTTACACCATGCGAAACCCATTGTATCACTGGACACACCTCGAGTTGAAGTCCGCATTTGGCGTGGAGAAGCTATTGAACCCCACTACTGCCAGGGAGATCTATGATCGTTGTACGGAACAGCTGAGAACTCCTGAATACTCTGCCAGGGGTCTGATGAAGATGTTCAACGTGAAGGTGGTGTGCACAACCGATGATCCTGTAGACTCGCTGGAGCATCACCGCTCCCTAAAAGAGGAGGGGTTTGCCATCAAGGTATTGCCCACCTGGCGTCCCGACAAGGCAATGGCGGTGGAGAACGTCAAGGATTACCGTGCCTATCTTGAGAAATTATCAGAAGTATCCGGTGTCACCATCAGCAAATTCGGCGATCTGATTGAAGCACTGCGTAACCGGCACGACTTCTTTGCTTCGGTGGGTTGCAAGCTTTCCGATCACGGGATTGAAGAGTTTTATGCCGAAGAATATACAGAAAAAGAGATCGAAACGATCTTTGACAAGGTATATGGCGGAAACGAGCTGACAGGAGAGGAGATCAGAAAATTTAAATCGGCCATGTTGCATGAAGGTGCCCTTATGGACTGGGAGAAAGGATGGACCCAACAGTTCCACTACGGTGCTATCCGTAACAACAACACACGCCTCTTTAACAAGCTGGGCCCCGATACAGGCTTTGACTCAATAGGTGACTTCACCGTAGCCAAGGCCATGAGCCGCTTCTTCGACAAGCTCGACACTGACAACAAACTGGCAAAGACCATTATTTACAATCTCAACCCGCGTGACAATGATATGATCGCGACCATGATCGGTAATTTCCAGGATGGCTCCGTTGCCGGAAAGATACAGTTTGGATCGGGTTGGTGGTTCCTTGATCAAAAGACAGGCATGGAAGCTCAGATGAACTCACTCTCCAACCTGGGGCTGTTGAGTCGTTTTGTGGGGATGCTTACCGACTCGCGCAGCTTCCTCTCCTATCCGCGACACGAGTATTTCCGCAGGATTCTCTGCAACCTGATTGGTGATGACTTGGAAAAAGGATTGCTCCCTGCCTCTGAAATGGCCTTTCTCGGTGAGATGGTAGAAAACATCTCCTACCACAACGCAAACAATTTTTTTAACTTTTAATATTTAGATAAGATGAAATTAGGTAAATACAGTATCGGTGTGGGTGACCGTTTCACCTACCAGGGCAAGGCACAGTTGAAAGCCATCATGAAAGCGAATGAAAAGGGACTGGATATTAGCCCTGTTTGGAATAAATCAAACCGTGAGCATATCTACGTAGGTACAGCTCCGGCCGACACCCGCAAGGAGGCCGATGAGGCAGTAAAGGCACTCGGATTCAAGGGGCTTTACTTCGTGGACGCCGATCATATCAACCTCACAACAGTTGCCAAATATGTGGAGGTTTCAGATTTCTTCACCCTCGACGTGGCCTCCTTCATTGGTAAGGAAAGCAGCAAAGAAGATGTGGATGCATTTGTTGAGTCTTGTGCCGCGTACATGGGAGAATTGAATATCCCCGGTATGGAAGCTCCTTTACAGGTAACCAAAGAACTGCTTGAGTCAATCGCCTCCAAGTTTTTGGCAGCTACACAACATGCTTCGGAAATTTACGCATTTTTGAAAAAAGAGAAGGGAGAAGGTAACTTCATCACGGAGGTCTCCATGGATGAAGTCGAATCGCCTCAAACACCTGTTGAATTGCTCTTTATCCTGAAGATGCTGGCCGACAAGGGCGTTCCTGCACAGACAATCGCTCCCAAATTCACCGGCCGCTTCAACAAGGGTGTCGACTATGTGGGTGACCTGGAACAGTTTGAGAAAGAGTTCGAAGAAGATGTGCTGGTGATCGACTATGCCGTTCGCGAATTTGGATTGCCACAGGAACTGAAGCTCAGTGTCCACTCGGGCAGCGACAAGTTCTCCATCTACCCCATCATGGCTGATATCATTCTGCGCTACGACAAGGGATTGCACCTGAAAACAGCAGGTACCACCTGGCTTGAAGAGGTAATCGGACTGGCTGTCGCCGGAGGTGAAGGTCTTGAACTGGCTAAGAAGATTTACGAGAGCTCATACAACCGTCAGGAAGAACTTTGTGGTCCCTATGCCGATGTGATTGACATCGATGGCTCAAAGCTGCCCTCGGTAGAAGAGGTGAACGGCTGGAGCAGTGAGAAATACGCCAACACATTGCGTCATATCCCGGGACACCCCGACTACAATGCAAACTTCCGGCAGTTGATCCACGTGGCTTACAAGGTGGCTGCTGAGATGGGGACTACCTACACCTCCATGTTGGAGAAATATGCCGATGTGGTCGGTTCCTGCGTGGAAGAGAACATCTACGAGCGCCACCTGAGAAGATTGTTCACCATTTAATATACAGCGTAATTCAATTTAGCGTTATTTGAAGTGAGATTTACGTAAAATCCCTTTCTTGCGGTGAATTGCTGTTGTAAATTTGACCAAACTAAACTGATGTAAAAATGTACGAATTATTTAACATAAAGGATAAGGTGATCGTCATCACCGGAGGTACCGGCGTGCTCGGTACTTCCATGGTGGAGTACCTGGCGGCACATGGTGCCAAGGTGGCTGTACTGGCCAGAAAAAAGGAGAAAGGTGATCAACTGACAGCAAAAGTGAAAGCTGCCGGTGGTGAGGCGATGTTCCTGCAGACAGATGTCTCTGACGAGGCCGTTTTGAAGCAGAACGCACGTGATATCGTGGCTGCATACGGAAAGATCGATGTGCTGATCAACGGTGCCGGGGGCAACATGCCCGGAGCCACCATCGGACCCAACAACAACATCTTCGACCTGAAGATGGATGACTTCCGCAAGGTGGTCGATCTGAACCTGATGGGAACCGTGATCCCTTCCGTGGTATTTGCTGAGTATATGGTTGAGCAGAAAAAGGGTAACATCATCAATGTCTCCTCGGCTTCTGCTCTGCGACCCTTGACTCGCGTGGCCGGTTATGGAGCCGCCAAGGCAGCCGTGACCAACTTCACCAAGTACCTTGCCGGCGAGCTCGCTACCAAGTTCGGTGAGAGTTTTCGCGTCAATGCACTCTGTCCGGGATTCTTCATCACTGAACAGAACAGGGCACTGCTTACCAACCCCGACGGTTCATACTCCGACAGAGGCAACACAATCATTGCCCACACACCTTTCCGCCGCTTCGGTGATCCGGAGGATTTGCTCGGAACGCTCCATTACCTGGTCAGCGATGCATCCCGGTTTGTCACCGGTACGGTTGCAATCGTCGATGGTGGTTTCGATTCATTTAGTATTTGATTTAGCTATCAGTTATCAGCAGTCAGCTAAACATTGAATCAACAAATTATCGAACCAACAAATCAATCAAACATGTCGCTCAAATTAAAACAAAATTGCAAATATGCATTGCTGGTGCCTACCAGCATGGGAGTACGCATCACTCCGGTGAACGCACAACCGGTACAAAGTTCGAATATGTTTCAGATGCAGGCTACCAGTGCTGAAACCAACGTGGCAAGCATCTCTTCCTACCTCGGTCTGCCGGTGAAAGTGCTCACCACCTTTGTGAAAGACAGTCCCATAGCTGCTTTCATCAAATCTGATCTGCGGGCACGGCACATGGAATATGAGGGTCCCGAGGTGCCGCAGGGGGATCCCTGGGGCTACCGCCACCAGTTTAATATTGCCGACAGCGGCTTCGGATTGCGCGGTCCCCGCGTACAGAACGACCGTGCCGGAGAGGTGGGCAGGACACTCAACGTGAAAGACTTCGATCTGGAACGCATCTTCGGGAAAGAGGGCGTGCAGATCGTGCATCTCTCAGGTCTGATCGCAGCCCTGTCGCCTGATACAAGTCATTTCTGCCTGGAAATTGCCCGTTTTGCCAAGAAGCATGGCACTCTCATCTCATTCGATCTCAACTATCGGGCAACATTCTGGAAAGGAAGAGAAAAAGAGTTAAGAGTAGCTTTCTCTGAGATAGCCTCGCTCTCTGATATTCTGATCGGCAACGAGGAGGATTTCCAGCTCTGTCTCGGAATTGAAGGTCCCAAAGCGGGTGGTGAAAATATCGGTGACACCTTTGATGCATTCAAGGGGATGATCCTTAACGCCGGGAAGTCTTTCCCGAATGTCTCTGTCTTTGCCAACACTTTGCGGGAGGTGATCAGTGCCAACGAACATCTCTGGGGCGCCATTGTTTATGAGAACGGGAACTGGCATGAAGCACCCCTGCGTAAGATCAACGTCATGGACCGTATCGGTGGCGGTGATGGTTTTGTGGGAGGCTTGCTTTACAGCATCCTCCGGCAGATGGAACCTGCCAGGTGGATCCAGTTTGCCTGGGCCAGCGGTGCGCTGGCCACAACCTTCCTTACCGATTATGCACAACCGGCCGATGAGGAGGTGATCTGGAGCATCTGGAAGGGTAATGCCCGTGTGAAGAGATAAGTTTCAAATAAACAACTGATAATAATGAAAGAAAAAGCAGATATTGGGTTGATCGGTCTCGCCGTCATGGGAGAGAATCTGGTCCTGAACATGGAGAGTAAAGGATACACCGTAGCCGTCTACAACAGAACGGTCGCAAAGGTGGATCAATTCCTGGACGGTAGAGGGAAGGGGAAGAATTTCATCGGTGCCCGCTCATTGGAAGAGTTTGTGGCATCCATTGAACGTCCTCGCAAGGTGATGATGCTGGTGAAAGCCGGTAAGCCGGTGGATGATTTCATCGAGTTGTTGCTCCCTCTGCTGGAGCCGGGAGACATCATCATCGATGGTGGCAATAGCCACTTCCCCGACACCATCCGTCGCACGAAATATGTGGAAAGCAAAGGCTTGCTCTATGTGGGCACCGGAGTGTCGGGCGGTGAAGAGGGAGCCCTGAAAGGGCCCTCCATGATGCCGGGCGGTTCCCCCGATGCATGGCCCCATGTGAAGGAGATCTTCCAGGCAGTCTCGGCCAAGGTCGACGGTGGTGTGCCCTGTTGCGACTGGGTGGGTGAAAACGGTGCCGGCCACTTCGTGAAGATGGTACACAATGGCATTGAGTATGGTGACATGCAGATCATCAACGAAGCGTATCATTTGATGAAAGATTTATTGGGCATGGATGCTTTCGAGCAGCACGAGGTGTTCAAGAAGTGGAACCAGGGCGTCCTCGATTCCTATCTGATTGAAATCACCACCGATATCATGGCCTATCGTGACGAAGATGGATCTCCTTTGGTGGAAAAAATTCTCGATACCGCGGGACAAAAGGGTACCGGCAAGTGGACCGCTGTCTCGGCACTCGATCTGGGCATACCCCTCACGCTTATCGGTGAGTCTGTCTTCTCGCGCTGTCTCTCTGCACAAAAAGATTTGCGCGTAAAGGCATCGAAAGTGCTCAACGGCAAAAAAGCCTCGTTCGAGGGAGATAAGAAGCAGTTTGTCAACGACCTGGAAAAAGCAATCTACGGAGCCAAAATCATCTCCTACGCCCAGGGGTATGACCTGATGATGGAAGCGGCCAGGGAGCATGGCTGGAACCTCAATTATGGTGGTATTGCCCTGATGTGGCGTGGTGGATGCATCATCCGTTCCCGCTTCCTGGGCGATATCAAGAAGGCTTTCGACAAGAACCCATCGTTGGAGAACCTGTTGCTCGATCCCTTCTTTAAAGAGGCGGTGGAAGATGCTCAGGATAGCTGGCGCAGGGTTTGTGCAACCGCCCTGATGAACGGCATACCGGTTCCGGCACTCACCTCGGCACTCAGTTACTTCGATGGTTTCCGTAGCGAACGCCTTCCGGCAAACCTGCTACAGGCACAACGTGACTATTTCGGCGCCCACCAGTATGAGCGGGTGGACAGAAACAGAGGTGAGTTCTTCCATACCAACTGGACAGGACACGGAGGTGACACTGCCTCCACCACCTATGATGTGTAGTGATGATGTGGTGATTTGCTGATTTGCGGATTGGAGAATTCGTTGATTGTTAGTGAAATCCAACATCTTATATCTTAAATCAAAAATAGGATGATTTATTACGAGAAAGGTTCTTCTGACACTGCGCTGTCGCGCGATGATCTGAAGAAAGGTCTCAATGAAGCATTGGATAAATTGGGCGAACGGCAGAAAGTACTGGCCGTTCCGCCCGATTACACCCGTCTGCCCAGCAGGGCAGGCGAGCTAACAGAGATGACCTGGGAGTATTACGGGGAGAAGCTTACCGATATCCTACCGGCACTGGGTACCCATACCCCCATGACAGAACCGCAGATCAGCCATATGTTCGGGCGGACACCTAAAACACTCTTTCAGGAGCATGACTGGCGCAACGATGTGGTAACCCTGGGCGTGGTACCTGAGAGCTATATTCATGAGGTTTCGGAGGGGAAGGTCAATTTCTCATGGCCGGCCCAGGTAAACCGATTGCTGGTGGAAGGTGAGTTTGACCTGATTCTTTCCATTGGACAGGTGGTGCCCCACGAAGTGGTGGGGATGGCCAATTACAACAAGAACATCTTCGTAGGTACCGGTGGTAGTGAAGGAATCAACAAAAGCCATTACATCGGTGCTGTCTACGGGATGGAGCGGATGATGGGGCGTGCAGATACGCCGGTACGCCGTGTCTTTAATTACGCCACCGACCACTTTGCCAACCATCTGCCCATCATCTACGTGTTGACGGTGGTGGGAGTGAATGGGAATGGTGAGCAGCAGACCTACGGACTCTTTGTGGGTGACGACTTCGAGGTGTTCGACCGGGCTGCCAGGCTCTCTTTGGAGGTGAACTTCGTAATGGTTGAGAAACCGCTTCATAAAGTGGTGGTCTGGCTCGATCCCACTGAGTTCAAGAGCACCTGGCTGGGAAACAAGTCGGTTTACCGCACCCGTATGGCCATTGCCGACGGGGGCGAACTGATCGTAATGGCTCCTGCATTGAAGGAATTCGGTGAGGATAAGACCATCGACCGGCTCATTCGCAAATATGGCTATTTCGGTACCCCCCACACCCTGAAGGCGGTGGAGGAGAACGGCGAGCTGCGGGATAACCTGGGAGCAGCTGCCCACTTGATTCACGGCTCCTCTGAGGGGCGCTTTTCGGTCACTTACTGTCCCGGGAAAGGAGTTGAAAACCTTACCCGCGAGGAGATCGAAAGTGTAGGTTTTCAATGGGATGACATCGATCACATGATGCAACGCTACAATCCTGCCCGGCTCAACGAAGGGTTCAATATCCTTCCCGACGGAGAGGAGATCTATTATATCTCCAGCCCGGCCCTGGGTTTATGGGCATACAAAGATCGTTTTGAGTAAAATGTCATTGTGTAACAACAAATCATATTTACATGACAACAAGAAGAGGTTTTCTCAGAAAGGCTGCATTGGCCTCAGCAGGACTTGCATTGGGTGGAGTCCACACGCATACCAGTGCCGCCAGTTTTAACAGGGTGCATGGTGCCAACAAGAAAGTGAACCTGGCACAAATCGGCATCGGCAACCGGGGATGGGAGATCATCAACGATTTCGACAGGACCGGTCTGGCAAACGTGGTGGCTCTCTGTGATGTGGATTTGGGGGCTGAACATACACAAAAGGCCCTTGCCAAATTCCCCAATGCGAAACGATTCAAGGACTTCCGGGAAATGTTCGACAAGATGGGCAACGAGATTGAGGCGGTGGCCATCGCCACTCCCGACTTCGCCCACTTTCCCGCCGTGATGATGTCGATGGCAGAAGGGAAGCATGTCTATGTGGAGAAGCCCCTGGCACGCACCTTTCATGAGTCGGAGCTGTTGCTCAAGGCGGCAAGGAAGTATCCCAACGTGGTAACCCAGATGGGTAACCAGGGACACTCCGAGGCCAACTACTTCCAGTTCAAGGCGTGGAAAGAGGCAGGCATCATCAAGGATGTGACCGCCATCACCGCCCATATGAACAACCCGCGTCGCTGGCACGGTTGGGATCCCAACATCAAACAGTTTCCTCCTGCCGAAGCAGTACCCGAAACATTGGATTGGGATCTCTGGCTGATGTCTCGTGATCACCACTCCTACAACAAGGATTTTCACTACGGTCAGTGGCGCTGCTGGTACGACTTTGGGATGGGTGCCCTGGGCGACTGGGGAGCACATATCATCGACACCGCCCATGAGTTCCTCGACCTGGGATTGCCTGAAGAGGTCAACCCCGTGCGACTGAGCGGTCACAACGACTTCTTCTTCCCGATGTCGAGCACCATCGAGTTCAAGTTCCCCGCCCGCGGCAATATGCCGCCGCTGGTGATTACCTGGTACGACGGACTGGACAACATCCCCGCTGTACCTGATGGGTATGGTGTGTCGGAGATTGATCCCAACATTCCTTCCGTTGCAGGAGGGAAGATACAACCTGCCAAGCTGAACCCGGGCAAGGAGATCTATAGCAAGGAACTGACCTTCAAGGGTGGCTCACATGGCAGCACCCTCAGCATCATCCCCGATGAGAAGGCAAAAGAGATGGAGAAACATCTGCCGGAGGTGCCGCAAAGCCCCTCAAACCACTTTGCCAACTTCCTGCTGGCCTGCCAGGGCAAAGAGAAGACCCGTTCACCGTTTGAAATCGCGGCTCCGCTTAGCCAGGTATTCAGTATGGGGGTTGCCGCACAGCGTCTCAACCGAAAGATAGTGTTCGACAGGGAAACCAAGCGGGTGACCAACGATGCCTTTGCCGATGCCTTCCTGACGGGTGAACCTCCCAGGAAAGGATGGGAAGATTTCTACCGGATCTAAGATCTGGGACGTTGAATCTTGAAAAATTGAAACAGAGTTTTTTTAAACTTAAAGATAAGGAACAATGAAAAAGAGAAGTTTACAGCTGATCACAATTGTCGCATTGCTCACCTCCTGTGCTCAGGGGCCGCAATGGCAGGATCTGTTTAACGGAGAGAACCTGGAAGGATGGGAAAAGTTAAACGGTACCGCCGAATACAAGGTGGAGGATGGTGCCATCGTGGGCATTTCCCAACTGAACACCCCCAATACCTTCCTTGCAACCAATGAAGTGTATGACGATTTTATCCTCGAATTTGAATTCAAAGTGGACGATGGCCTCAACTCAGGTGTGCAGTTTCGCAGCAACAGTCTGCCGGAATTTCACGAGGGAAGGGTACACGGTTATCAGTTCGAGATCGATCCCTCAGAACGAGCCTGGACCGGTGGTGTTTACGACGAAGCGCGCCGCGGATGGCTCTACCCGTTGAATTACAACCCCAAAGGGCAAAAAGCATTCAAAAACGGTGAGTGGAACAAGGCGCGTGTCGAGGCTATTGGTAACAGCATTCGTACCTGGGTAAACGACGTTCCTTGCACCGACCTGCTCGACAACACCACCGCTTCAGGCTTTATCGCATTGCAGGTACATTCCATAGGGAGTGCCGAACAGGAGGGGAAAACGGTGGCATGGCGCAACATCCGTATCCTTACCGATGAGCTGGAGCAATACAAAATGCCGGAAAACAGCGAAGTGAAACAGATCAACCAGATTGCCAACACCATCTCTGAAAAAGAGGCTGCCGAAGGGTGGAAACTCCTCTGGGATGGCAGCAGCAGCGAAGGCTGGCGGGGTGCCAAACTGGATGGCTTCCCTGAAAAGGGATGGTCCATGGAAGAGGGTATCCTCAAAGTACACAGGAGTGACGGGGGGGAATCCACCAACGGTGGTGATATCGTGACCACACAGCCCTACAAGAATTTTATGCTGAAGGTCGATTTTCGAATCACCGAGGGAGCCAACAGCGGCATTAAATATTTTGTGGATACCAACCTGAACAAGGGTGAGGGATCGGCCATCGGGTGTGAGTTCCAGATACTGGATGACAGGCGTCACCCCGATGCAAAAATGGGTAAGGATGGAAACCGGACACTGGGATCACTCTACGACCTGATTCCTGCTCCCGCTGACAAGCCCTTCCGCAACGGTTTCTTCAACACTGCCATGGTGGTGGTAGAGGGAAACCATGTGGAGCACTGGCTCAATGGGGTGAAGATCGTGGAGTATGAACGCAACAATGAGGAGTGGAACCAGCTGGTACAGACAAGCAAGTACAAGGATTGGCCCAACTTCGGAAATGCGGAAGAGGGATTGCTCCTGTTACAAGACCATGGCGATGAGGTCTGGTTTCAGAACATCAAGATCAAGGAGCTTTAAGGAGACTCCATCTATATGAATCATATAAAAAAAGCATACTCTCGGTAAAGAGAGTATGCTTTTTTTCATTTCGATCTGAATGAGGAGCAAGAGCTATACAAACTCGGCTTTCAATTTTTCCACCCAGGCAGTCAACCGCTCTTCGGTCATGTCATACTCGTTATCCTCGTCAATGGGCAACCCCACGAACATCCCGTCGATTACCGCCATCGAGTCATCGTAGGTGTAGCCTTCATCAGGCATCTGCCCCACGATAGTGGTTCTATCGGCGATCTCATCGTAAACTACCTTCATCGATTCGGCGAAACTGGAGGAGTAGGAGGCACTGTCGCCCAGTGCGAAGATGGCGACCTTCTTGCCGGAGAGATCCAGCCTTATAAACGAAGGAAGAAAACCTTCCCAGTCATCCTGCAGGTCACCGATGCCGGTAGTAGAGGTCCCGATGATATAGTAGGGATAATCCCTGATCTCATCCAGGGTCACCTCACGTACGTTGTAGAGGTCGGCCTCTCCTTCAAAGAGATCCTGTACCTGCCTGGCAACCGATTCAGCGTTGCCACCCGAGCTGCCGTAAAGTATGGCTATTTTATTCATTCTGTTGCGATATTTTGTTGTGATTCTTACAGATGTTAAACAGCTCTTTCGCGAAATTGTTTGTTGAAAGTGAGAGGGAGTATGGCAATTCTTTTGTCAGGAATCAAAAAAGAGCTATTTTTGCAGTTCCGTATGGCGCGGTAGTTCAATGGATAGAATAGAAGTTTCCTAAACTTTAGATCAGGGTTCGATTCCCTGCCGTGCTACTTCAAGCAGACATCAGCCGGTGAGATCCTCATCGGCTGTTTCAATGAAGCTCTTCACCACCCCCCATACACCAGGTAAATACAAGATGCATGAAATTATTTGTAGATAAATTACATGGCTAATTGATCATACGTTCATAATTTTATTATCTTTGAAAATAAATTATATTCTGATCATCCACTTATTTGCTGCTTATGCCCCGTCCCAAACACAATAGGAAAATGGAACATCCTCCGTTGATGCAAGGTTTTAAACCCTTCGGCATTCCCCGGAAGATGCTCCGATCGGTTAACCTGCTTTTTGAAGAGTATGAAGCCATCAGGCTGCTTGACTACAAAGGCATGACCCAGGAGCAGGCTGCCGTGGTAATGAATGTCTCCAGACCCACCCTCACGCGCATCTATGAGAAGGCACGACAGACCATTGCCAAGGCGATGGTGGAGGGTAAGATGATTAACATTGAAGGGGGGAATGTACAGTTCGATAAAGAGTGGTACCGCTGCCGGCGCTGTTTTAAGCTGGTTGGTGGACTCGAAAATCACCATCATTGCAACGACTGTGATTTCCCGGACAGCGATGAATTGATTCCCATTCAAACGGATCACAAATAACCTGATTCACAATCACCTTCTAACAACTTTGACATAGTGATGGAAAAGAAACGAATCATTGTCATCGGGGGCTCCGCTGCCGGCCCCAAGACCGCCTCAAAAGCGCGTCGCATGGACGAGAATGCAGAAATCACCGTCTACCAGAAAGGCTCCGACCTCTCAATGGCCTCCTGCGGGTATCCCTATTACGTGGGTGGCTTCTTTGACGATCGAAGCCAGCTGCTCTGCTCTCCTGCAGGCGTGGTACGCGACTCCCGCTTCTTCTGGAATGCCAAGAAAATCACCACGAAGGTGCTGACAGAGGTCAACAGCATTGACCGGGAGAAGAAACAGATCACCTATACCGATCTCACTACCGGTGAAACAGCTATGGCACCTTACGATAAGCTTGTCATTGCCACCGGTGCAACTGCCCGCAAGCCTCCCGTGCCGGGTGTGGAACTGGAAGGTATCACCACTCTCCAGTCAATAGCCGATGCCGACTACCTACGCAAGATCAGGGATGAGGGTGTGATCAAAAGAGCAGTTGTGATCGGTGGCGGTCTGATCGGCATTGAAACGGTGGAAGCTCTTCACCTGGCAGGTATCGAGATCACACTGGTGGAGTTGCTGCCACAACTGCTCACTTTTCTCGACAAGCAGATGGCCCGTCTCGTGGAAGCCTATGTCCAGACCAAGGTCAATGTGATCCTGCGCAATGGTGTGGCCTCGTTCCTGGGTGAGAACGGCAAGCTGACTGCGGTGAAGCTGCAGGATGGAACAGAGATACCGTGCGACCTTGCAGTGGTAGCAATCGGCGTCACCCCTAATACCATGCTGGCGCGGGAAGCGGGACTGGAAATCGGAGAAACCGGAGGCATCAAAGTTAACGGCTACATGCAGACCTCCGATCCCGATATCTACGCCGCCGGAGACTGTGTTGAGATTCCCCACCTAATCACCGGGAAGCCGGTACATGCTCCGTTCGGCGACCTGGCAAACCTGCAGGGTAGGGCGATTGGTGAAAATATCATCAAGGGGAACAGGGTGCAATTTCCCGGTACCATCCAAACCGGTATCTGCAAGGTGTTCGACTACGGTGTTGGCTCAACGGGCCTCTCCGAGCAACACGCCCTCAAGGTAGGGGTTACCGGTATCGAAACAGTTGTCAATGCCAGCCTGGATAAACCCGGATTCATGAACGGCAACCTGCTGATCACGAAGCTGGTTGCCGACAAGGAGAGCCGCCGCATATTGGGTGCCCAGGTGATCGGCCCGGGCGATGTGAGCAAACAGGTGGCTATCTGGGCAATGGCCATCAAGGGAGGGCTGACTGTCGATGAGATGGCGAACGCTGATCTTCCCTATGCGCCCCCTTTCTCACTGGCCATCGACCACGGCATCGCCACCGCCCACATCATGCAGAACAAGCTCGACGGCTACCTCCACGGAATAACTGCCGACAAGCTGAAAGAGCGGTTGAAGACCAAAGAGAACTTGCTGCTGATCGATGTGCGGAACCCCAATGAATTCGAGGTTATGCGTCTTGGTATCGGTGAGCGGCTTATCCCGCTGGGACAGCTGCGTAACCGCCTGGGTGAGCTCCCTGAGCAGAAGGATACTGAGATTATCACCTGGTGCAAGATCTCGCTTCGCGGTTATGAAGCAGCACTTATCCTGCAGGCCAATGGGTACACCAACGTGAAGGTGCTCGAGGGTGGTATCGCCGCCTGGCCCTATGCAAGGGAGAAGTGACTGATTGATGGCTGAGAGGTATCAGTTTTTAATTTTAATCCCTATAAAAGGCTTCATATGGGATGGTTTTTCATTTTAATTTGGTCGTATATCACTCTAATCTCGTTCGAATCTATTAGAACCATATTAGAACCATATTAGAGCCATATTAGAACGAGATTAGAACCAGATCCGAGCGAGATCCGAAAAAAATGACTGTGTAGACCTTTTTATAAACATTTCAAAAATCATCAAAAAAAAAACGAACTATGGAAACAAATCAGGAAAACAACAATCCGGCAATGCCGAGAATCGGTGACAAGGCACCCTCCTTCACCGCCAAGACAACACAGGGTATCATAAACTTCCCGGAAGGGTTTGAAGGCAAATGGAAGATCCTTTTCAGTCATCCGGCCGACTTCACGCCGGTATGTACCTCAGAGTTCATGACCTTCGCCAGCATGCAGCCTGAGTTTGAAGCACTCAATTGTCAGCTGGTGGGCCTCTCGGTAGATGGCCTCTACAGCCACATCGCCTGGCTGCGCACCATCAAGGAGAAGATTGAATACAAGGGGATGAAGGATGTGGAGGTAACCTTCCCGCTCATCGAGGACATCACCATGGAGGTGGCCAAGAAGTATGGCATGATCCAGCCCAATGAGAACTCCACTCAGGCGGTGCGCGCGGTCTTTTTCGTAGATCCGAAGAACATCATCCGCACCATCATCTACTATCCCCTCTCGCTGGGACGCAACTTTGACGAGTTGAAGCGTGTCCTGATCGCACTCCAAACCGCTGATCAGTTTGGAGTTGCCACTCCTGCCGACTGGCGTCCGGGTGACGAGGTGATCGTACCTACTGCCGGGTCCTGTGGTGTAGCCAAGGAACGGATGGAGACCAAAGAGGAAGATATGCACTGCTACGACTGGTTCTTCTGTACGAAGAAGCTTTCGAAGGAGGCAATTGACAATGCGTTGCTGAGAGGCTGATTCCTTGTCTAAACAGTACGATTGAATCCCGCTTCACCCAGAGGCGGGATTTTTTATTGCAATTGTTTTGTATCTTTGCCCAAACGCCTGTAACTACAAACAACCTTTAAATATTGAAACGATGAAGAAGATTCTTTTTTGGATGACCCCTTTCCTGATTTTACTGTTGCTGGGTTCATGTCAGCAGAAAAGCGAGCAGAATGAGTGGATCTCACTCTTTAACGGGGAGGACCTTACCGGTTGGACACCCAAGATCAACGGCTATGAGGCAGGTGACAACTATGGCAACACCTTCCGTGTGGAGGATGGTTTGCTCAAGGTGCGATATGATCAGTATGATGCTTTTAACAATCGGTTCGGTCATCTCTTCTACAAGGATGAGCTGTCGCACTACAAGTTGCGGGTGGAATATCGTTTCGTGGGAGAACAGTGTCCCGGTGGTGAGGGGTGGGCTTACCGTAACTCCGGCATCATGGTGCATGGTCAGCGTCCGGAGACGATGACACTCGACCAGGATTTTCCCACTTCGGTGGAGGTGCAGCTGCTTGGAAGCGACTCACTGGTGGAACGCACCAACATGAATGTCTGCACCCCCGGCACCAATATCGTGATGGAGGATGAGTTGATCCTGGATCACTGCATCAGCTCTAGTTCCGACTTCTTTTTCGGAGAAGAGTGGGTGACAGCAGAACTGGAGGTGAGGGGCAATGAGGTGCTTTACCATGTGGTGAACGGCGATACCGTGTTGCAGTACAACCAACCGCAGCTGGATGAGCGGGATGCCACTTATCCCCTATTGTTCGACCTCAACGGTGGTGACAAGATGCTGCACAAGGGAACCATCTCCCTGCAGAGCGAAAGTCATCCCATTGACTTCCGGAAGGTAGAACTGATGATTCTGGAATAAACTTTCCTGCAGGAAGCTTGAGTGATCATATGCAGATAAAAGAGAGAGGCTGTCCCGATGGACAGCCTCTCTGCATATTGGATATGGAAAAGATTGCGATTAGTCAACCTGCGGTCCTGAGGGGATCAGCGCGATGGCTGCATCGTTGTCGCAATACTGTTTGAAGTTCTCGATGTACATGCCGGCCAGCTTCTTTGCCTTGGCTTCCCATTCGCTCTTGTCGGCATAGGTGTTGCGGGGATCGAGGATATCGGATACCCCTTCCAGTTTCACCGGAGCGGTCAGGTTCATGATGGGCACGTGGAAAGTTTCAGCTTCTTCGATCGAGCCGGTGATGATGGCATCGATGATGGCGCGGGTATCCTTCAGTGAGATACGCTTGCCGGTACCGTTCCAGCCTGTGTTCACCAGGTAAGCCTTGGCATTGTGCTGATTCATCTTCTCTACCAGACGCTGTGCGTACATGGTGGGGTGCAGCGTCAGGAACGCTTCACCAAAGGCGGGTGAGAAGGAGGGTTGTGGTGTGGTTACCCCTCTCTCGGTACCTGCCAGCTTGGAGGTGAATCCGCAGAGGAAGTGGTACTGAGCCTGGTTGTCGTCCAGAATGGATACCGGAGGCAGTACACCGAAGGCATCGGCAGAAAGATAGATGATCTTCTTGGCGTGACCGGCACGTGAAGGGAGCACGATCTTGCTGATATGATGGATCGGATAGGAAACACGGGTGTTCTCGGTAGCGGAGATATCGGTGAAGTCAATGTTGCCTTCATCATCCACAGCCACGTTCTCGAGAAGGGCGTCACGACGGATTGCTCTCCAGATATCAGGTTCGTTTTCCTCTGTGAGGTTGATGGTCTTGGCGTAGCAGCCACCTTCGTAGTTGAAGACACCGTTGTCGTCCCAGCCATGCTCGTCGTCACCGATCAGGTAACGTTTGGGGTCGGCAGAGAGGGTGGTCTTACCGGTACCGGAGAGACCAAAGAAGATGGCCACGTCACCATCCTTGCCCACGTTGGCAGAGCAGTGCATGGATGCTACACCGCGCAGAGGCAGGTAGTAGTTCATCAGGGCAAAGATACCCTTCTTCATCTCACCACCATACCAGGTGCCACCGATTACCTGCATCTTGTCTGTCAGGTTGAACAGGGTGAAGTTCTCAGAGTGGAGGCCTTGCTCCTGCCACTTGTCATTGACAACTTTCGATCCATTCAGACATACGAAATCGGGTTCACCGTAGTTGGCCAGTTCGTAGTGCGAGGGACGGATGAACATGTTGGTCACAAAGTGAGCCTGCCATGCTACCTCCATTACGAAACGCACTTTCATGCGGGTATCTTCGTTGGTGCCACAGAAGGTGTCCACCACATATATTTTTTTTGCTGTGCTGAGCTGGTTGGTGACAAGACCTTTGCAATAGTTGAATGCATCTGTGGTGCAAGGACGGTTGATGGTGCCGTCCCACCAGATGGTGTCTCTTGTTACATCATCTTCAACGATGAATTTGTCTTTGGGTGAACGACCGGTAAACTTTCCGGTGTATACAGCTGTAGCGCCTGTTTTTGTTAGTTTGGCTTTTTCAAAGCCTTCGTTGGCAGGATTCATCTCATCCTGGAAAAGTGTCTCGTAGGAAGGATTGTGAAGGACTTCGAAATCTCCCACAATGCCATACTTGCTTAAATCTAAATTTGCCATCTTGATTAATTTTGGGTTGTTATGTATGTTTGAATTAAACTCAGTTTTGATGAACCTAAAAACAGCGATACAAATATAGTGTTTTTCCCTGAAACAGGAAAGGAATTAAAGAAAATTTTCTTTAATTATCTGTTTTTTCGCAGAAAAACTTCTATTTCAACAAAAAAATCGGGTATTTGTTTACCATAGAGCCGAAAATCATTACCTTTGTTTTCCGAAAAATGATCGATCACTTTAGAACCACAAGCATGAAAGTAACCAACTTTTCGGAAACCAACTCCTTACTCAACTCCTTTGTCCGTGAAATTCGCGATGTCTCCATCCAGGGCGACAGGCTTCGTTTTCGTCGCAACATCGAGCGGCTGGGAGAGATCATGGCTTATGAGATCAGCAAGGAGATGCGTTACAAGACTATCGAGGTGACCACACCCCTCGATGTGGCTCAGGTGAGCGTACCCGATGAGGAGATTGTGATCGCCACCATATTACGGGCGGGACTGCCTTACCATCACGGGGTGCTCAACTATTTTGATGGTGCTGAGAATGCTTTTGTGTCGGCATACCGTAAATACAAGGAGACAGGTCACAAGACCTTTGACATCCATATTGAGTATATTGCCTCTCCCTCGATTGAGGGAAAGACGCTCATCCTGACCGACCCGATGCTGGCCACGGGGGGCAGCATGGAACTTACCTACCGGGCACTGCTCACCAAGGGAAATCCTTCACACATTCACATTGCCACCATCATTGCCAGTCAGCAGGCCATTGATTATTGCATTCAAAATTTTCCTGAAGAGAAAACCACCATATGGGCTGCAGCCATCGACCCCGAGCTAAATGATTCCTCCTACATCGTACCGGGCATCGGTGATGCGGGTGACCTTGCTTACGGTCAAAAGGACTAATTGTAAAATTTCTTTTCAAACGCCCTGAACTCACCCCTTTTAAGGATTAAACGTTTCCAGACAGCCGCAAGAAAGCCGCTGCCGTATCCGGTGAGTTGTATCCAGGCGGCTGCGATACTGTATAGTGCTACTTTTGCCGAGCGGTTGATGCGTGCTGAATCTAGGAAAACCAGCAGGCAATAGAGCAGCGGGAATAAAAGAAGTGCAGGCAGCAGAAATGAGACAACCAGCACGATCCCCATACCTGCAACAAAGAGGGCGGGAAGCATGTGTACCAGCCTGAGGGATCCGGGATGAAGCAAATGGAGGTTTATCCTGGCTATGCCTGAGTTGTAGACTTGTTTGAAAAACTGGCGGAAAGTGGAGCGTCGCTTGTGATAGACATAGGCTTCACGGATGAGAGCAGTACGGAATCCTGCTTCTATGAGTCGCAGACTGAAATCGATATCTTCCCCAAAACGCATGGTGCCATACCCTCCTAAGTGGTTGAATACATCTCTCGATACCCCAAGGTTAAAACTCCGCGGGTGGAATTTTTCCATTGATCGTTTGCCGCCTCGAATGCCACCCGTGGTAAAGAAGGAGGTCATTGCATAGTTGATAGCTTTCTGTATAGGGCTGAAGGTTGGGAGGGCAGCATCAGGACCACCGAATGCATCTGTTTGATTTGTTTCAAGAAATGCATAAACCGTTTTTAAATAGTGAGGAGGTATGATGCAGTCGGAATCGAAAAAAATGAGATAGTCGCCACTGGCTCTGAGTGCACCGGCATTTCGGGTGAGACCGGGGCCGCTGTTATTCTTTTCAAAGTAGTTGATCTTAAGCCGATCCGTATATTTCTTCACGACATGGTCTCCTTTTATAGTCGAACCATCTTCTGCTACGATCACTTCAAAATTATCAAAATTCTGTTTGCAGAGACTTTCCAACAACTCATCCAATTCATCAGGACGATTATAAAGGGGGATCACAATAGAAAAATACATAGGCTGACAGCAATTTGGTGATGCAAATCTAATGAATTTCATCCATATTCTGATGGTACTTTGGAGGATTCGGGGTTGAGATAAAAAATAAAACAAAATAAATGTGAAAATGTTTGAATATTTAAAAATAGACACTACCTTTGTCTAATTGGAAGATTGGGCGGTTGCTACGCCTAAAAGCATATCGAATTGAAATAACAGTTCTGAAAAAACTGTGGTTATCTATGGCAAAAAGTTCAGGCATACTTTTTTTTCTTGTCACCCTTTGGATGGCGCTCTCCTGCGGCAGCCCTGAGGGAACCTTTATCAAGGGTAAAATTGGGCATCTGGACTCAACCTACATTCTTGCTACTTACCTGTCGTCCGATTCTCTGGCGATTGACACCATTCCGGTAGACAGTAAAGGCCGTTTTAACCATGCGGTCAACCCCGATACCCTAACCGCTTATTCACTCTATCTCGATCATTATGAAAGTGCGGTAGTGGTATTTGCGGACAAGGATGACCGTATTACGGTGAACGGTGATGCACTATTGCCTGATCTGATCAAAGTCAGGGGGAACGAAGTGAACGATGCGCTCACACTATTTAAATCAGAAAATGAGGATCTGCTCAAACAACGCGAACTATTGCTCGCGAATCTGCGGCTAAGCAGTGAACTCGATACAGGTAACACTCTTTCACGTTCACGACAGGAGGAGTTGTTGAAACTCAATGTGCTGAATCATGAATTGGCATTAAGGGCGGAAGAATCCATCAAAGCCAATCCTGCAAAATTGTCAAGCCTCATTCTGATCAACAGTTTCTTTGTTCAGAGTGACAATCCCACGGTTCTTGAACGTGTGCTTGGTTACATGCAGGGAGAAATAATGCAAAGTGAGCTGGCCCTGAAACTGCAAGCATATTCCGAAATGATTAATCGCTCGGCTGAGGGTGCCAGGATGCCCTATTTCACCCTGAAAGATGAGGAGGGTGAGGAGATCCGATCGCACGATTTCAGAGGGAAGTATCTGTTGTTGTCATTTGTCTCTACTGCCGGCGATGATTCCCGTGAAATGATAGAGTTGTTGAAGGAGGAGTATGATCAGATGGATGAGGAAGAGGTGGCATTTGTCACCATCTACATCGACTCAGATGTTTATCCAATGGGTTATAGCGAGAGTGACTCTCTTGCCTGGATTACCATTCCCGAGAAGAGAGGCTGGGGAGCAGATATCGTGGAAAGTTACAACGTACAGTACATACCCTACAACATTCTGATTGATCCCGACGGGATTATCAAGGTGCGTAACATCCCTGCTCATGGTATCGCGGAAGTGATCGCGGAGGCTTCCGGAGAGTAAGTTTCATTCAAAACCCGGTTACATGCTGGTCAAGGTATTCGGAGCGGCTGTACAAGGTATTCACGCCACACTTATCACCATCGAGGTGAATGTCTCACGCGGCATCCGCTTTCTTCTGGTTGGACTTCCCGATGCATCTGTAAAGGAGAGCCACGAACGAATTGTATCTGCACTGGAGGTGAATGGCCTCCGTTTTCCCCGTCAGCAAGTTGTCATCAACATGTCACCGGCAGACATCCGCAAGGAGGGATCGGCATACGACCTACCCCTGGCGGTTGGAGTACTTGCTGCTTCCGGTGCGATCAGCAGCGATCGCCTTGCAGACTCATTGATGATGGGTGAGTTGTCACTCGACGGGAAGATCCTGCCCCTGAAAGGAGCCCTCTCCATTGCTGTGATGGCAAAAGAGCAGGGTTACACCAATCTGATACTTCCCGCATCCAATGCCAGAGAAGCTGCCGTAGTGGAGGGGATATCTGTTTACGGCGTGGAGAATATTCTTCAAGTGGTAGCGTTCTTCAGCGAGGAGAACAGTTTGCAACCTGTTGAGGTTGATCTGGAACATCTATTTCTGGAAGAACGACTCTCCTTTGAGTATGATTTCTCTGATGTGAAAGGTCAGGAAAACGTGAAACGGGCATTGGAGGTGGCTGCAACGGGTGGCCACAATCTGATCATGATTGGTCCCCCCGGTTCAGGAAAATCGATGATGGCCCGCAGGCTGCCCTCCATCCTCCCTCCTTTTGCGCTGGAGGAAGCACTTGAGACAACAAAGATACACAGCGTGGCCGGTAAAATGGGACAACACCTCGCATTGATGGCCCGACGCCCCTTTCGCTCTCCTCATCACACCATCTCCGATGTGGCAATGGTGGGAGGTGGTTCCTGGCCACAACCGGGAGAGATCAGCCTGGCCCACAACGGTGTTCTTTTTCTGGACGAACTTCCCGAGTTTAACCGCAACGTGTTGGAGGTGATGCGTCAGCCGTTGGAGGATCGCAAGATCGTCATTTCACGAGCCCGTTCTTGCGTGGAGTATCCGGCCAACTTCATGTTGGTGGCAGCAATGAACCCCTGTCCATGTGGCTATCACAACCATCCTGATAAAGAATGTGTATGCACTCCCGGTGCCGTACAACGTTACCTCAACAGGATTTCGGGCCCTTTGCTCGACCGTATCGACATGCATGTAGAGATTGTGCCGGTACCATTTGAGAAAATGGCTGCCAAAGGAGAGACCGAAAAGAGTGAGACAATTCGCCAGAGAGTAATACGTGGACGTGAGATTCAACGCGAACGGTACAAAAAGATCAGTGGTATATACTGCAACGCCCAGATGAGTAACAAGATGCTCCATCGATTTGCACAGCCTGATGAAACGGGGCTGAAGCTGTTGAAAGTTGCCATGGAGCAACTATCTCTTTCAGCTCGCGCCTACAGTCGCATTCTCAAAGTGGCACGCACTATTGCCGATCTTGCGGGTAGCGAGTCGGTCAGGCCAGGACACCTTGCGGAAGCGATCAGTTACCGTAGTCTCGACAGAGAATCCTGGATTGGTTATTAGTTTCTATCGCTTCTCGAAGTGATGATCATCGTAATATTTCGAGAAACCGTGACCCCAGTAGAAGCCTTTCTCGGCAAAAGCCTTCACAACCGGATGGCCGGGGTAGAGCGTACCGTTGACGGTGGTGTCGGAGAGTGCTCCGGAGGGTTTGTTGGGGCGATTCACTTTTTTCCATCGAAGAGGATTGAAGCGAGGATTGATATCTATTGCCATGCCATGCGCATGCTTTGAATAGGTGATGTCACGGAAGCAAAAACTGTAACTGTTGTTGTCAGCCATCGAGAGGCTGTCATTCCAGTTGTACCTCACCACCGGAATTGCTTTCTCAATCACAAAACCCTCATCCAGCATAAAGGTGAAAAGATTCCTGATGTCGGCTGATATGTTCCTGTTGCACAGGATCTGTCCCTTGTGAATCTCTCCATCTACAGAGAGGTAAAGGACTTCCAGCAGTTCCAGTTGAGCAATGATCTCATCGGGTGCTTTCGTTCCCGCGATGGCTTCTTCGAAACTGTAATTGGCATCGACGATAGTGTCTGCCGGACTAACAATTGTCTCAACAGCTGTTGTTTGCAGTTCAGGTGACTGATCTGGCTCTTTTTTCTCTGACCCACTACAGGCATGGATGAGAGGCAACAACAACAAAAGATGAAGTGTGGTTCGCAAGGGGTAAATTATCAATGTGATAGACATGTACAGGTGTAATCACACCCGACAGAAATATTAACTCAGTTCGAGTCCAAACTCATCAGAAAGCTTCTGGAGAGAAGAGTTCTGTTTAGTCATCTCGTCAAAGATCTCACGAGAAGTGAGTGCCTTGCGGATGGCATTTCCCTCAGCAATCCTTATAGACATGGTGATCTCTCCGTTGTCTAATTTCTCCCGCAGAAAGGAGAGAATGGAGTGACTGTTGTCGTTGAGGTATTGACTGTTCAATTCCGTGTTCACCTCCACTTCGAAGAGCTCCTCACCAATCAATCGTGGCAGATAAAGCGACATGGTGTTTTTTAGCAGCTTTTCATCGGTGAGTTTCTCTGCAAATTCTTTCCAGGCTGCCAACAATTCCCCTTCGCTGAAGTGACGCGATCCGGAGATCTCTTTTACCTCACCAGTTGATTCGGGTTCACTCACTTTATTTTCGGAGAGTGAACTGAGTGAAACACCCATGCCGGAAACTGAGGTGTATCTTTTTTTCTGTGAATTACCCTTCACGGGAGGGGGAGCTGCAGCATAGGCTCTTCCTTCAGGATCAATCACTGTCGGTTGTGAGGTGGTAAGCGCTGTTGTATTTTCTGGTGGTTTATCTGCTGTGGTAACCTGCTGCGTTGACTCCTTGATGGGTTTGCTTGTAGCGATTGTAGCAGATTGGTTGCTGCTATTTTTGCGCCCTGTCTCGATCGGTTTCAGACCCTTTTTTTTTTCATCCTTCACCCCTGTGCCTCTTTCGGTGAGCTGGCACATTTTGATTAACATCAGCTCCAGCATTAGGCGCTTGTTTTTGCTGATTCGGTAGTTGAGGTCACAATCGTTGGCAATGGCAATTGCTTCGTAGAGAAATGCATTGCTGCATCTTTTAGCCATCCCGGTATAACGGTCCCGAATGGAAGCTCCCACCTGGAATAACCCTGCAGTTACCGGATCCCTGCTGACCAGAAGATCACGGAAATGTGAGGCAATGCCGCTGATGATGTACTGTCCTTCAAACCCCCTGTTGAGTATGTCGTTCAGTATCAGAAGAGATTCACTCACGTTCCCTGCCAGTATTGCCTCAGTAAGATTGAAATAATATTCGTAATCCAGTACGTTCAGATTTTCAATCACCGACTGATAGGTGATCTTTCCACCCGTGTAGCTTACCGTCTGATCGAAAATGGAGAGCGCATCGCGCATTCCCCCATCAGCCTTCTGAGCGATGATGTTGAGTGCCTCTGCTTCGGCGGTTACTCCCTCTTGCGCTGCCACATGTTGCAGATGATCCACGATGTCACCGATGCTGATACGGTTGAAGTCATAGACCTGGCAGCGGGAGAGAATGGTCGGGATGATTTTATGTTTCTCCGTGGTAGCCAGGATAAAGATGGCATGTGCCGGCGGCTCCTCCAGTGTTTTTAGAAAAGAGTTGAACGCTGCCGGGGACAACATGTGCACCTCATCGATGATGTAGACTTTGTAGCGACCAATCTGAGGAGGTATCCGAACCTGGTCTATCAGTGTGCGGATGTCATCTACCCCGTTGTTGGAGGCGGCATCCAACTCGTGGATGTTGTAGGAGCGTTGCTCGTTGAAGGCTACGCACGATTCACAGGCGTTGCAGGCTTCATGTTCAGCTGTCGGATTCAGGCAGTTGATCGTCTTGGCAAAGATGCGGGCACAAGTGGTCTTACCCACTCCCCTGGGACCACTGAAGAGGTAGGCGTGTGCCAGTTTGTTGCCGGCAATGGCATTTCTCAGTGTGGTGGTGAGTGCATTCTGACCCACTACGCTATGGAATGTGGAGGGCCTGTACTTTCTTGCTGAAACGATGTAATTATCCATGTATGAATCGGACAAAGTATGAGTTACAAATATACGAAAATTATTGGTTCTCTCAATTGAGGCATGCTTCATTCATCCACTTATCTCTCTTTTTTTACTACCTTTACTCCCGTAACCACATAGCATCAAGGATAATGAAAAACCTTACCTACTTTGCCTGTTGCACCTGCTTTGCCATTTTTGCCCTCCTTGCCTGTTCATCGAGTAAAAAGAGCGGATTGGAGACACATCAGGTTTATGAAACACAAACAGTGGTACCCGATACCTTTGTGTTGCCGCACCTGCCTGAAACGCTTACCGATCCTGACGAAAGAAGAGCGTTTCTGATAACACATTACTGGGATCGGTTCGATTTTTCCGACAGCACCCTCACTCGAAAACCGGCAATCACGGAACAGGCTTTTGTCGATTACATCCATATCCTTGGTTTTTTGCCTGCCGGTGAATCCGACGGACCACTTATCAATACTCTGGACAGGGCGCAAGCTGATACCAACATGTACCTTTACTTTGTCTCGTTGATGGAGAAGTATTTCTATGATCCCAATTCTCCTTTTCGCAACGAAGAGCTTTATATTCCCGTGTTGAAAGAGTTCAGCAGCTCCCCTCTGCTTGGTGAGGCTGACCGCTCTCGTTACCTCCTTCAGCTCGAGATGACACAGCTCAACAGAGTGGGTGAAAAGGCAAACAACTTCACGTTCATGCTACCATCGGGTGAATCCCGAAACCTGTGGGATATCAATAGCCAATATCTGCTGCTACTCTTTTCCAATCCCGGTTGCCCCACCTGTGAAACTGTCATCCAATACCTGGATGGTTCACCGGTCCTGAAAAAAGCCTTCTCGTTGAACAGTCCCACACGGAACATGCTTACCGTTCTAACCATTTACCCCGACAGTGAACCGGATGAGTGGAGAGATCATCTGCCTCAGATGCCGCAACAATGGTTGCATGGCTACGATCCCGGGATGGCAATTACACGAGACAGACTTTATGATATCAAGGCGATCCCGACCATCTACCTGTTGGACAGCGACAAGAAAGTGATTCTCAAAGATTGTTCCCTCGAAGCTGTAGAGTCCTTCTTTTCCGTAATAGATTGACAGTGAGCCGTTAAATAGATAATAAGTAATTATATTAACATTCATAAGGTTTCTTTTTGGGGAAAATGTGCGTTCGTAAGCAAAAGTAAGCTACTTTTGCAGACCAATTTTACCTGCTTTTAGCGAAAAGTAGGTGTAGACAAGAGGTTTAGCATGCTGCGAGAAGCAACAGCTGAATCTGAATAGTAATCAAATTATTTTTTTATGAAGTATGTGAACTTTTGCCTTGCAGCAATTCTTTCACTTGCGCTCTCATCAGGATCTGTAAAAAGAGATCTGCCATCCATAGGTTATCATCCCGGAGAAATGTTTCCTGACATCATTTTGACGGACTCGGAAGGAGAGAGCCTTGCACTGCATGAATTGAAAGGTAAAAAAGTTGTGCTGAATTTCTGGGCCAGTTACGATGCCCAATCCCGTGCAGCCAATGTTCAGCTCTATAATTTCCTTTCAGGAAACAACACAGATGTCACATTCATTTCGGTATCCTTTGATGAAAACCCGAATGTGCTGGAGCGGACACTGGCTATGGATCACCTGGAGAAGATTCTCTGTTACCGAGAAACCAGCGGTGCAGGTTCTGAGCTCTACCGGAATTTCAGCTTCAAGAATGGTTTCAGGAGCTATCTGATCGACGAACAAGGTGTGATCACCGCAATGAACATCGATCCGAATGACCTGCAAACTTTCCTTTGAGGTTTAACGAAAAAGTAAAAGGGTTGTCTCTGTAAAAGAAGACAACCCTTTTTTTATAGTCATATTTTGCTGCTCGTTAATTCCATTTGCTGAGGCTCTTTTGCTTCTTCACCTCTGTAGCAACAGCTGCCGGAAGTTTACTGAAAAAGGTGAATCCTGTTTCCTTTTCCAACTCCTCCACAGAGAGCACGCTCCTGGTATAATCGATACCGGTAGTGCTGTTCTCCATCTTGAATGCGATGGTGTTGTACTCGCCTGTCTGCTTGTTCATTCGGCAAAGTGTCTTATAGAGGTATTTTGGAATGGCAGCTTTTCTACCGGCAGCATCCAGCGCATAGTTGATCGCTTCAGGCGGGGATGGCAGGATAGATCCGGTAACCACATAGAGGGTATCATACCCGGTCTGTTTGCTCCAGTATCGTACTTTCTCCTCAAGATCATTCCAGGTGGTGGCATTCATCTCGCCGTTCTGAGCTACCATATTGGTGAAATAAAAGGTTGTCCTGTTCAGGTTCAGACTGGCACTTCTACTGGCACTGGGCAGCATGTGTCCCCTGCTTACCGTACGTGTCTGCCATTTGGATGAGAGATCGGGTTGATACCCCACCGGTATCAGCGGGTCATATTGCCAGTCGTCTGTTCGATTGCCCGAACGCATGAAGGAGGGATGAAGGGGATAGGCTACCCAAACTGGATAAATATCTTCTATATCATAATGAATGGTGTAATTCCTCACCTCACCTGTGGCATTGCTGTTGTTGAGCCAACTGAGATTGCTGATCATGTGGGTCACCTGGTACCTGTCAGAAGGGATGGTTCCGCCGGCTGGCACTGGTGTCTCCATGAAGATCTGTGCGGCCGTGAGGTCACTATCACCCGAATCGGCAGGGATAACGGGAGGAGGATTGGAGCTACTCACCGGATACAAGGTATAAGCCTCTTCACTACTCCCTTCATCAAGAGGGGATGACACTTTCAGGTTGCCCTCACTGAGCTCCACGCCATAACTGTAGACATAATTTTGCTTCCTCGTCAGGGGAATGATCCATTTGTATAGTGACGCATCCACCGTGATGGTCAGTTCCACACTGTCACCCTCTGAGGGAAGTAAGAATCCGCTGACGATTCTCTCGCTTCCTGTGCCGGTGATTTCCAGTGGGATGATGCCACTGCTTCCCTCCTGCACTGCCAAGGAGCCATCATTCAGAGAGATTGTTCCTTTTGTGTATCCTTTTAAATTGGCCTCCAGATTACCGGTGAACAATGTTTCATCCAAAGTGCTAATCCGGATGTATATCCGCTGTAGCAGATGGACGAAGATCAACTTGTTCACCATGTTCTTGTTTGCAGATGTGATACCTTGTAGATTGTTGCTGTAGAGAATGTCTTGCGGATCAGTGGAGAGGTCGACCGGAAGTGTGTTGCCGCTTAGTCCTGGATTGTACGGGTAGTAGGCGATGATGTTAAACGAATCCTCACCCTTGGGGAAATAGATGGGACTGTTGGAAGAACTGAAATAACCGGTGCCATTCGTGCTGAATGGTATGTTGCGATGATTGGGGTTCCCCTCGGTGTAAACGCCTATCTGTGCGCCCTGCTGCCACTCCATCACTACCCCGGATGGTGTAGAATTCCCTTCAACGATAGTTGAGGGGAAGGCAAGCTGAGTTTCATATTGGGTGACATGACCGGGGTCTTTATCACATCTTACCACGAAAAAGAGCAGTAAGAGTAATAAAAAGGAGGTTTTTTTCATATTTAAGGATTCTGTTGGTTGTTATATCGTTGAACGATGCAATAAAAATAAAACAAATTGATGGAATAACAATTTTTTATTGTTTATTTCCACAATTAAAAAAGTTATGTCGGCAATAGCCGACATAACGAATATTCAAATCTTCCGGAGTCATTATCTCCGGTAATGACAGTAAGAGTGGATGTTTTTTACTTTGACTTACCCTGGTTTGCCACGGCATCCATCAGCTTTTTGATCTCCTCAGGATCTCCCAGGAAATAATCCTTCTGCAGGTTCATCTCATCATCGAACTCGAAGACATAGGGAACGGCGGTAGGAAGGTTGAGACTCACGATCTCCTCGTCGGAGATGTTCTTCAGATGTTTGATAATCCCTCTCAGGCTGTTGCCATGGGCCGCTACGATTACTTCGTTGAACTGCTTCATCTCAGGAACAATGGTGTCGTTCCAGTAGGGAAGGATACGCTCTACCGTATCTTTCAGTGCTTCAGTCAGCGGGAGGTCCTTCTCATCCACACCCCTGTAACGAGGATCCTGAAAGGGTGAACGCTCATCATCCTTTTCCAGTGGCAACGGCGGGACATCGTAGCTGCGACGCCATACCAGTACCTGTTCATCTCCATACTTGGCAGCTGTCTCAGCTTTGTTGAGTCCCTGCAACATGCCATAATGTTTTTCGTTCAGGCGCCATGTCTTCTCAACCGGGATCCAGTCGAGATCCATTTCGTCGAGCACCACGTTAAGTGTTTTTACAGCTCTCTTGAGGTAAGAGGTATATGCTTTTTCAAAACTGAAGCCCTCTTTTTTCAGGTATTGTCCTGCCTTATGAGCTTCTTCGATACCTTTCTCTGTGAGATCTACATCGGTCCAACCGGTGAAACGGTTCTCCTTGTTCCAGGCACTTTCGCCATGGCGAATCAAGACTACTTTCTTCATATCTGCTTTTTTATGTGTGAAAAATTTGTTGATCGTTTTGGTGTACAAAACTACACAATTTCGTGTTCTTTTTTAGCCTTTATGCTGAAAAAAGAACGTCTTCAGGCAGGTAACTGTTCATTTCTTTCCTCTCCCCGTTCCAACTGCCGCAGGTGTCGCAACTGAATCACCAACAGGTAGAGTGACAGCAGCGCTGCCAGTGTGTCGGAGACCGGGATGGCGATCCAAAGCCCTTTGAGTCCCCAGATACGGGGCAGTAGAATGATGCCCGGCACCATGAAGATGAGCTGGCGGCTCAGGCTCTGGATGATCGATTTGGCTGCGAAACCGATGCTCTGGAAGAAGTTGGAGCTGACAATTTGAAAGCCCACCAGCGGCAAGGCCAGCATTGCGATACGCAATCCTGTACTACTGATTTCCAGTAGTTCTTTGTCGGTGGTGAAGGCGGAAGCCAGCAATTGAGGAAAGAATTGACCCAACAGGAAGCCGACGGTGGTGAAAAGTGTCGCCATCCTGAGGGCATAGAAGAGTGTCTCCCGCACCCTCCGATAGTTACCTGCACCATAATTGTAACCGATGATCGGCTGTGTGCCCTGGTTGAGCCCCAGCACCACCATCAGGATGAGCATCAGGATGGAGTTGATGATGCCATAAGCCCCTACCGCGAGATCACCTCCATGACGGAGCAGAGAGGTGTTCATCAGCAATGCTACACCCGAGGCGGCAACCTGCATGCTGAAAGGAGAGAGCCCGATAGAGAGGATGGAAAGGATAATCGATCTGTTAAGGCGTATGTTTCTCCACCTGAGGCGAATCACGCTGTTGCGCCGGGTGAAATGATGCATCACAAAGAGCATCCCGATAAACATCGAGATCACGGTTGCCCAAGCCACTCCCCTGATCCCAAGTTTGAATACGAATAGGAAAAGGGGACTGAGGATCACGTTGAGTACGGCTCCTATCAGCATGGTGACCATTGCTTTGGTGGGGTACCCCGAAGCACGCATCATGGCGTTGAAGTTGTAACAGAGGCTGACAAACACGTTACCCAGCAGCACGATCTCCAGGTAGCTGCTGGCGTAGGGATAGGTGAGGCTGCTGGCACCGAAGGCCATCAGGATCGGTTCCAGTAGAATGTAAAAAATTGTGATGAAAACAGCGTTCAGGATCACCGTCAACAACAGTGAGTTGCCCAGGATCTGCTCCGCCGTGTGATGATCTCTCTTGCCCAGGCTAATGGAGATGCGGGCCGCTGCTCCTGAACCCACCAACATTCCAAGTGAGGAGACAAGTGCCATCACCGGGAAGGTGATGGCCAGCCCCGAGATGGCGATGGCTCCCTCCACTTGTCCGATGAAGATCCGGTCGACCACGTTGTAGAGCGCGGTGACCACGGTCCCTACGATGCCCGGTAAGGCATAGTCCCAGATCAGCTTGCTAATTTTCTTGGTGCGGAAAGCAAGTTCCTTGTCTGTATGCAAAATCAAATAATCTAATAACCTATTTCGTTGTCATAATTTCCAATACCAGCCTGTCGGTTTCCATCATGCCCTGATTGCCAATCAGTGCCAGGTTGCGGATGGTCTGGTCGATATCTTCATCGATGATTCCCTCCAGGGCTGTTACCCCCTCATTTTCCATCGCCATCACCGCCGAGAGGGTCGCGGTGGATACGCCACTGGCAATCTTCAGGGCACAGCTCGGCTTTGCGCCGTCGCAGATCATTCCGGTGATGTTGGCGATCATGTTCTTGGCGGCAAAGATGATCTGGGTGTAGCTGCCCCCCATCAGCCAGGTGATGCCGCAGGCTGATCCCGTGGAGGCGACCACACAGCCACAGAGAGCGGAGAGTTTGCCCAGGTGCTGTTTGATATAGATGATCAGCAGGCTGCTGAGTGTCAAAGCACGGATGAGTTGCTCTTCGGAGCACCCCTCCTCTTCCGCAAAGGTCATGACCGGAACAGTTGCTGCGATGCCCTGGTTTCCACTGCCCGAGTTACTCATCACCGGCATCATGGCACCGTCCATCCGGACATCACAGGCACCCGCCGTGGCAATCACCATGCGGCTGTGCAGGTTGTCACCGAAGATGGCCCGACCTTTTCTCTGCATCAGGCTTCCTGCAACGTTGTGCCCGTACGCTCCGGTCATCGCCTCTTCTGCCACCAGCCTGTTCATCCGGGCACCCTCCAGGATGAAGGAGAGTTCTTCCAGGGGCGATTCGGTGGCATATTCATAGATGGTCCGGAAAGTGAGCGTGGGGGATGAGTCAACATGATCCTCATCCACCATCTCTTCCTTTACCTCCAGCAGGGCATTTCCGTTCAGCCCGATGTGCGTGAAGCGGGTGTGGGCTCCACGGATGATGGCCCGTGAGGTTTGATCACCCGCGCTGCATCGCACCTCGATATAGAGCTTCTCCTCCGTATCATGGCAGAGGTGAATGGCAATACGATTCTCCCGGATAAACTGCTTCCCCAGTTCTTCATCCTCCGCAGTAATCCCTTTCAACAATTCGAGACCATCTTCTTTCTTTCCTTTTAATGCTCCCAATGCAATTGCGATGGGAAGACCGGTCATCCCGGTGCCGGGAATTCCCACCCCCATGGCGTTCTTGATTACGTTGGCACTCAGATAGGCATCGATCCGCTCGGCTTTTTGTTGCAACACACCACATGCCCCGGCGGTGCAGAGTGCTACGGAGATAGGTTCGGTACAGCCGATGGCAGGCACAATCTCTTGTTGCATTAGCTTCCGGATGGATGTTCTCTTTTCTGATGTGAGCATAAACAGAATGGGGTAATTTTGAAACGATGCAAAAGTAGTCATAATTCTTCACAATCTCAATTTGAGGGAAGTCTGCTTTTTCAATAAAACGTTTGCATTTTTCGACAATTGGTTCTACCTTTGGGTGTTAATCCTTTGTGCGATGAACAGTCAGGAGCAGTTATTGCACTACGTGTGGAAATACCGGTTGTATCCCCGCGATGCACTGGTGACCACGGATGGCTGCCGGGTGGAGGTGATTGATCCGGGAGAACAGAACCCTCATGCCGGCCCTGATTTTTTCAATGCGAAAGTAAGAATTGGAGAGGTGATGTGGGCCGGAAACGTGGAGATACATGATTCATCAGCCGATTGGTATCTGCATGGTCATCATCTCGATCCGGTTTACAATTCGGTGGTCCTGCATCTTTCAGGTCGTGTGAACAGGGAGGTGGTGAACCAAAAAGGAGAGAGTGTTCCTCAAACTGTCCTGCCACTCACCGAGAAGGTGCGCAATAACGCTGATTACCTGTTGCACAGTGATCATCCTCTTCCCTGTCGTGATTTCATTGCCGGAATGGATCAGCGATTGGTCCGCTCTTGGTTGGATGATCTATCTCTTGAGCGGCTGGAACGCAAATGCGATGAGATATACAATCATCTAAATCGTTTTAACCACTCGTGGGATGAGGTCTTTTATGTGATTCTCACCCGTAACTTCGGATTTGGTCTCAACAGTCCCCCGTTTGAGTCACTGGCTCTATCTCTGCCGTTGAATTATATCCTGCGGCACAATGATGACCTGCAGATGGTGGAAGCACTGCTGTTCGGTCAGGCCGGTCTGCTGGAGGATTCCGGGGTAAAGGATTCTTACTACCGGCGGCTGCAGTCGGATTATCGTTTTCTCAGTAACAAGTACGGGCTAAGATGCCTGGAAGGTTTTCTGTTCAGTAAGATGAGAATTCGTCCTTATTCCTTCCCCCATGTCCGTATTGCTCAACTGGCCTCACTGCTGCAGCATGCAGGTCGTCTCTTCTCAACCGTTTTAGAAACGGAGAACCCGGTTCGAATGACTGAGCTTTTTCGTTATGAACCCTCTGAATACTGGGCCACACATTACACCTTCGGAAAGGAGTCACCCAAAACAAACAAATCACTCGGAGCTGCATCACTTGAGATCTTGCTCATCAACACCGTTGCTCCTATCCTTTTTACCTATGGGAAACAAACTGACCGGGAGCAGTTTTGCGACAGAGGATTTCAGTTGCTTCACTTTTTGAAACCGGAAAGAAATGCAATTGTAGAAACCTTCCGTGAATTGGGAATCCAACCTGCCAATGCTTCCGACAGTCAAGCACTCATCCAGCTCAGAAAAGAGTATTGCGACCGGAAAAAATGCCTCTATTGTCGCATTGGACATTCTCTTCTCACAGCTCCCGGTACTGGCCATTGAAACTCATTTTCACGAATTTTCTGAATTCATATTGAATAAAACGGGTAAATGATTGTATTTTTGTCCGATAATTGCCAAACTCTCATGAACGCGGTACAATGTTGAATAAAATTTTCTCATTTCTCTCGTTTCTTTTCCTGACGCTGACAGCTGTCGTCATACTCTATTCCTGCGCCAATATTGCCTCACCCACGGGGGGCGCTTATGATGTGGACCCGCCGGTGGTGCAAAGGGCTACGCCCGACTTTAATGAGCTTAACAGCACCCCCGGAAAGATTGAAATTGAGTTTGACGAGAACATCAAGATCAAGACACCCAATGAGAAGGTAATCATCACACCTCCTCAGCAGAACATGCCGGTGATACGTTCCATCGGTAAAAAAGCGGTGGTGGAGCTAAAAGATGAACTGCTGCCCAATACCACCTATACAATCGATTTCACCGATGCCATCGTGGACAACAACGAGGAGAACCCCCTGGAGAACTTTGTTTATTCTTTCTCTACCGGTGACCGGCTCGATACCCTGTCGATTTCCGGAAAGGTACTTTCAGCATCCGACCTGGAACCGGTTACCGGCATGTATGTCGGCATCCATTCAAACTTCGACGATACCGTCTTCACCCACGTACCCTTCGAACGGATCTCCCGTACCGATTCTCGTGGTCGGTTTGTTGTCAGGGGGATGGCACCCGGTGAATACAAGGTTTTTGCACTTGGTGACCTGAACAGAGACTATAAATATGACAATCCTCAGGAACCAATCGCCTTCCTCGATTCAATCATTGTACCCTCTACTATGCCGGCCGTACGACAGGATACCATCTTTTTAGACAGCCTCACCATTGACACAATCAAAACGGTTCATTATACCCGGTTTCTTCCTGATGACTTGCTGCTTCGTTCCTTTCAGAGTGACTTCCAGCGGAAATACATGCAACAGCACGAACGTCCTGATGCACACCGGCTACAGCTGCAGTTTGCAGCTCCGGCACCAATGCCTTCACTCACGTTGATGCATCCGCAACCGGCCGCAGAAGATTGGTATATCCTTGAAAGGAATAGCGGCAACGACTCTCTGCTCTTGTGGATAACCGATTCTGTTGTTTTCCGGGAGGATTCAATCATGATGAAAGTCGATTATCTCCGTACCGACTCTCTCGATCAGGACTATATTGACACCGATACGCTCACTTTTACGGTTCGCGGTGCAGCACGTAGGCGCGCTGAAGCAGAAGAAAAAGCTTTGCAAGAAGAGAAGGAGAAAGAGGAGGAAGGTGATGTTGCAGCAGACACGGTAATCACTTTCCTTGAGATGAAAACCAATGTACAGAATACTTTTGAGCTTTTTAACCCTGTTAGGATTGAATTTGGTGAGCCAGTGATAGCGTTCGATTCTTCCTATGTGCATCTGCTTCATCAGCAAGACACACTTTTTTATCCCGTCCCCTTTCGTTTTGAGCGGGACACGATTAATCCCCGTAAGTTTATTCTGCGTCCCTCCTGGATACCGGGAGGAAAATATAAACTGGCTGTTGATTCTGCGGCCATTATCAGTCACTATGGGCACTGGAACAACAAGTATGAACAGGCTTTCACCGTGAAGGATTTGGATCAGTATGGCAACCTGGAGATGGTGATCACCGGTTTACCTGACAGTAGCAGTTCATTTGTAGAGCTGCTCGACAAGAGTGATAAACCTTTTCGGAAAAGTTTCGTCAAAGAGAACAGCGCCCGTTTTCAGGATCTCCCACCCGGTGAAATTTTTGCACGGCTGGTAATCGATGAGGATGGTGACGGTTTATGGACCACCGGTAACTATGAAGTGCTCCGCCAACCGGAACAGGTTTTCTACTATCCCGGGAAGCTTGTGGTCAGAGCTTATGCAGATCACCTCGAGGACTGGAACATTGAAGGTGTTCCGGTAATCAGTCAGAAACCGTTGGAGATTACAAAGAACAAACCGGAGGAGAAAAAAAGGAGAGATCCCAATCTCGAAAGAGAAAGAGGGCAGCAGCAACAACAACAACGAAGCTCTCCATTCTCCGGAGCAGGGGGGCTCAGCAGGCCGGGCGGCATGCAGCAACGATAGATCCGCGACTAAGCGGAGCAATTAAAAACATTTGATAAAATGAACAGGAACAACCATTGCAAATTAATATTCCTTCTTATCTCCTTTCTCTTCATCTTCACGGCAACAAACGGTCAGTGCAGGGTGCCAAACAACGCATTCGCCAGCGGAGAGAAGATTGCTTACGACCTCTATTTCAACTACGGCATCATCAATGCACGTGCTGGAAAGGGTTCACTCTCGGTCACCGAGGCCAATTACCGTGGTGTCAATGCCTATAAAACGGTGATGACACTCAACACTTCCGGATTGGCAGGCAATATCTACACCGTGAACGATACCCTCACCTCCTACGTCGACAAGGACCTGAGACCCTTGCTCTTTACCAAGGAAGCTGCGGAAGGTAAGGATTATTCGGTGGAGCGTCAGGCATACAGCTATCAGAACAACCAAATTACCATTCGTGCTGTCAGAACCTGGAACGGTGAAGAGCGGTTCGATGAAACGGTTAGCACAGGGAGTTGTACCTACGATTACCTGTCAGTGCTCTCTTATGTGCGCAACATAGACTACACCGGCATGAATCCGGGGGACAGTCACTTTATCCAGTTTATCTCCGGGAGGCGACCGGTACAGATGTATGTCAATTACCTGGGCACTTCATCGGTCAAAGCAAACAACGGTAAACGTTACGACGTGATTAATATCTCCATGACAATTCAGGATGATGCTTTCACCAACCAGAAAGAGGCATTGAAAGCGTCCATCACCAACGATGAGAACCGCATACCGGTTGTGATAGATACCCACCTCAAGATGGGTGTGGTGCGGGCGGTACTCAAAGATGTGTCAGGTCAAAGGCACTGATTCCCGGTACTGGATCTGAATCATTTGGCGGGACAATTAAAGAAAAAAATCAGCAAATATGCTGCTCAGTTATCCATAAATAGCCGAAAAGAACCTATCTTTGTGATTCAACAATGATTAGAGAAGGTATGGATGATCAGAATCATTTTGGTAAAATACCGGAGCCGGCACTCAGAAGGTTACCCTGGTACCTTTCATATGTGAAGTTACTCAAGAATCAGGGAGAAACAATCGTATCCTCTACCCAGATCGCCAGGAAAATAGATGTCTCACCCTCACAGATTGCCAAGGATCTCTCCTACGTGGATATTCGTGGAAAAACAAGGGTCGGTTATGAGATTGACGATCTGATTCATGTCCTGGAAACCTTCCTGGGTTTCACCAAAACGCACAAGGCGGTAGTCTTTGGCGTGGGTAGCCTCGGTGCAGCATTGCTCTCCGACTCAGGGCTGGAACAGTTTGGTCTAAAGATCATCGCCGGCTTCGATGTGAAAGAGTCGGTGGTGAACAAAAAGATTCATGCTATCCCGGTATATCACTCTGATCAGTTCATCGAAAAAAATAGTGTCATCTCTGCTGAGATCGGCATCCTGACCGTACCGCCGGGGATTGCTCAGGAGGTGTCAAACTACATGATCAGTGGCGGCATAAAGGGGATATGGAACTTCACACCTTTCCGCATCCGTGTACCTGACGGTGTTGTATTGCAGAATACTTCGCTCTATGCTCATCTGGCGGTCATGTTTAACCGTTTGTTGTCATGAAAATTTTCGCAGTAGGACTTAACTATGCTTCGCACAATAAAGAGATGAAGCGTACGTTTGAAAGCAGTGAACCGGTGTTGTTCATGAAACCCGATACTGCTTTGCTGAAAGATGGGAAGCCCTTTTTCCTGCCCGATTTCTCAGAAGATGTCCAGTACGAGACTGAGTTGGTCGTCAGGGTGAGCCGGCTGGGTAAGAACATCGCGGAGCGGTTTGCTCATCGTTATTATGACCAGGTTACCGTGGGCATCGACTTCACAGCCCGTGACCTGCAAACAAAACAGAAGGAGCTGGGGCTACCCTGGGAGATAGCCAAGGGGTTTGATCACTCTGCGGCTGTTGGTACCTTTATTCCCATTGAGTCGGTGACGGCCTTACAGGATCTCAATTTCCGGCTCGACATCAATGGTGAGACAGTGCAGTCGGGCAACAGCCGTGATATGATTTATCCGGTAGACCGGATCATTGCATTTATCAGTCGCTTTTTTACCCTGAAAATCGGCGACCTGATATTTACAGGTACTCCTGCAGGTGTTGGTCCTGTGAAGATCAATGATCATCTGCAGGGATATATTGAAGATAGAAAACTGCTGGATTTCCGGGTGAAATGAGCATCCCTGAACATCATACTGAACGCACATGAGAAGATTACTTCCGGCCATCATTGCCACTTTGTTGTTTTTTACCGCTATCCATGGATCCGCACAGGATTACAATCCCATTCCGGTAGCCATGCCCTCACTGCTCTTCGCTCCTGATGCCAGGGCTGCTGCCATGGGTGACGTTGGTGTTGCGACCATGCCCGACCTCTACTCACAGCATTGGAATGCAGCCAAGTATCCCAATATCACCGGTAACGCAGGGGTGTCGTTCTCCTACACGCCATGGCTGAACAGCCTGGTGAATGACATTCATCTTCTCTATGCTTCAGGTTATTGGAAACCACGCAGTGAGGCGGCTGACGCTGTGAGCGCTTCCCTCCGGTACTTCACATTGGGTAGCATCGAGGTGGGAGACATGAATGGTGAGTTCTGGCAAACGGTATCACCCCACGAGCTGGCTCTTGATGTCGCTTATTCGCGGAAGCTTACCGAGACCTTCTCCGGGTCCGTAACATTGCGTTATTTGCGGGCTGATTTCTCTACTGGCAGTGATGAAACAACTCCCGGGAATGCTTTCGCTGCTGATATCGCGGGTTACAATGAGGCATATGTCACCCTTGGCAGATCTGAGATGCTCCTGGGTCTTGGCTTTTCATTCTCCAACATCGGAACCAAGATTTCTTATGACGGAGGTAACAGTAACATGTTTCTTCCTGCCAACATGAGGGTTGGTGCATCCCTGGGCATTCCCCTGAATGAACAACATACGCTCTCTTTCAGCACTGACCTGAACAAACTGCTGGTGCCGACACCACAGTTGCAGGAGGATGGTGAAACAACAGAGGAGGCACAGGCTCGAGTGGATCGCTACAACAGCATCTCTTCCGTTGCAGGCATCTTCCGTTCGTTTGCAGATGCACCCGGCGGAATAGGGGAGGAGCTGAAAGAGGTGAGCTGGTCATTGGGGATGGAATACACCTACCTGAATCAGTTCTCACTGCGCAGCGGTTATTACAATGAGAATCCCTACAAGGGTAACCGGCGTTACATATCCTTTGGGGCAGGTTTCAGGACAGAATCATTTCAAGTGGATGCGGCTTACCTGATATCCACCGCTCAATCCAATCCGCTCGACCAGACACTGCGCATCTCGCTGGGATTTGACCTGGAGGGAATCCGGAATTTAATGCGATAAATATGAACATCAGAATAGGATTCGGTTACGACATGCATCGTCTCAAAGAGGGGAGGCCATTCTGGATGGGCGGCATCCTGCTCGAACACAGCATGGGGCTGGATGGTCATTCTGATGCGGATGTGCTGATACATGCCATCTGTGACGCATTGCTCGGTGCTGCCAACCTGCGTGATATTGGCTATCATTTTCCCGACACCTCTACGGCGTTTAAAGATGCAGATAGCAAGGAGTTGTTAAAAGAGACCATCGCGCTTCTTCAAAAAGAGGGGTATCGTGTAGGGAATATCGATACTACTGTATGTGCGGAGCAGCCCAAGCTAAACCCTCACATACCTGCCATGCAGGTAAAACTGTCGGAGCTGATGGGTATTACTCCCGACGCCGTATCAATCAAAGCGACCACCTCCGAAAAAATGGGCTTTGTGGGCCGTGAGGAGGGGATCACTGCCTACGCCGTGGCGCTGATAGAAAAAAAATAGGCTCTCATGGCATGCTTCAGCTGGTTAAAGCGGTTCAGGCAATCACGCGGATACGGTGTTCACTCTCCCTTTGCATTTGAGTTGATTCAAAAGGTGCTCTCATCCCGCGCACATTTTTATGCTTTTGATGAAATTGCAGATCATCTCTCCGCCAATCACCCCCATGTTCCCCTCAACAAACCCCTTCATCATCTCTCTTTCCGACTGGTACGCCATTTCAATGCGATGAAGATCCTTGAGATTAATTCGGGCCGCGGTGTCAACACACTCTATCTGCTCTCCCCCGATAGCCGCAGCCATTGCACCTGTGTGGAAGCAAGAAGTGAGATGGTTACGGAAGCAAATGAGCTTACCGCAATAAAGGGGAGCCAGCGCACCATTTTACCGGCATTGCCACGGGAAGAGCGGTTCGATGCCATTTTTCTCCATTCGGATGTGGAGCCTCTTCCCACACTCGATTCACTGATTCAACTCAGCCATGAAGAGACCTTTTGGGTAATTGACCGGGTGAATGCCACACGGAGCAAACAATATTGGCGCAATATCGTTAATGATGAACGAATCGGGACCACATTCGATATGAAAGAAATCGGGATCACTTTCTTGCGGCACATTAACGGCAAGAAGCATTATCTGATATAGTTTCCGGTACGTAGATCAAGATTTACAGTGTGCTGTGCGTCGGCTGAAACATTTCTGTTTCGAAAATATGTGCCGATAACTTACAACCAATAACCGATAACGGATAACTTACAACTGAAAAAAGAATGAAAAAAAGTATCATCTATACAAAAACAGGAGATAAGGGTACTACCGCACTGGTGGGTGGAACGAGGGTTCCAAAGACACATCTGCGACTGGAAGCTTACGGTACCCTCGATGAATTGAACAGCCATGTGGGATGGCTCAACTGCCTGATCACTGACAGCGACGATCATGCTTTCCTGCGATACCTGCAGCACAAACTGTTCACTCTGGGATCCTATCTTGCCACCGAAACTGAAAACAAGGCACCGCATGCCGCCAGCATCATTGCTGAAAAGGACATCACCCGCATTGAGCATCAGATCGACATCATCGACAGCCAGCTTCCGCGACTGAATCGCTTTGTACTGCCCGGCGGCAATGAACCGGCATCCAGAGCACATATCTGCCGTACTGTGGCGCGCAGAGCGGAACGATTGGTCTATCACGTAGCTGAATCATATCCCGTGGCCGAAGAGGTGTTGATCTTCCTGAACCGTCTCTCCGACTACTTTTTCGTGCTGGCCCGCAAGGAGGGGAGCAAAACAGCAGAAGAAATATTTTGGGAACAGGGTGATATTTAAAAACTTTTCATACATTTGCGGAAATTTTGAAACAAACAACTAAAGAAAGGATTTTTCAATGTATTGGACACTAGAACTGGCTTCCAAATTGGAAGATGCTCCTTGGCCCGCCACAAAGGATGAGCTGATTGATTATGCCCAGCGTTCGGGTGCACCGCTGGAAGTCATCGAAAATCTGCAGGAGATTGAAGAGGATGGAGAGGTGTTTGAATCGATTGAAGACATCTGGCCGGATTATCCCAGTAAGGAGGACTTCTTTTTTAACGAAGACGAATACTGATTGGCGTACTGATAAAAAGAGGCCATCTCATGATAATGTATGAGATGGCCTTTTTTATGTTTTTAAATTCACTTTGAGAGTATCCCTGTTTCAGGACGAGACACGGTCTTTCGCAGGTTCTCGGTGCCTCTAGCCTTATTGCACCCTTATATCCTCCTTATACCCTCCTTATATCCACTCCCAAATTTATTAATGTTGGTATAAGGGAACAATAACGTAAGAATATAGAAGTAGCTTCCAATAATACTGGAAAAGGTTCACTTTCTTAGGGGTATTATGTTCTTTCAGAATGAGGCACCTTATACAAAAAAGAGAGACTGTCTCTATCTTGAGACAGCCTCTTTTTTGATCCAATTACTGCAACTTATCTTTTAACACCCATGACGGACGAAAAGGTAAGAGATTGGCGTAGTTATCAAAGTAGCTTGTTAATCTTCTCTGTGAAGAGGGTTTTAGCACCTGCACCCACCACCTTGTCCACCACTTCGCCATTCTTGATGAAGAGTACTGTAGGGATGTTGCGTATGCCGTAACGAGAGGTTGTTTCATCGTTGTTGTCAACGTCGAGTTTCCCTACCACCACGCGGTCTTTGTATTCTTCACTGATCTGATCGATGATTGGTCCCACCATCTTGCAGGGACCACACCACTCTGCCCAGAAGTCAATTACCACCAGTTTGTCCGATTGCAACACTTCTTCTATGTTCGCGTCTGTAATTTGAAGAGCCATATTTCTCTGTTTAGTTATGATTATGATTAATTGATTTTGAAATCGATGTCCAATTCATCTCGAAGGGTGTCAATAAGATGCTTGTTCACCCTGATTTTGGCAGGACGGGAAAACAACTGAATGTTCATGTGCCGTTCCTCCCCGATGATCTGGAAATATAACAACGAATTTCCTGAATTGTTTTTCATCAGTGCCGATAATTCGGCAACCGTGGTGTCATTCAGCTTCGTAAGTGGTATCTGGATGGTGATCTTTGAAACCAGTTTATCCTTCACCTCCGAGAGCAGACTGATAGAGGTGATCTTCACTTCCAGTTCATTTTCACGGTATCGCTTGGACTGTACTTTACCTGCAATGTAAACCGAGAGACCGATGCGGGCATAACGTCCGAAGTTGACACTGTCATCACTGAAAAGTGCGATCTCATAGCTGCCGGCATAATCCTCAATCTTGAAGATGGTATAGGGAGATCCTCGCTTGGTTTGTCCCTCACGCACGGCTGTGATGATGCCACCGAAGGTGATGTCCAGGCCGTTGAGCGACTCTAGGTCCTGAAGTCGCTGGGTGTCGGCATTGCAGACATATTTCAGGATGAACTCATAGTCATCAAGCGGGTGTGCCGAGAGGTAGATCCCTATCAGATCCCGCTCCTTGTTGAGCCTTTCCAGATCACTCCAGCGGGCTGCCTGTGGTATCTCCGGACGGGCAATCTGGAAAGAGGAATCGTCTCCGAAGAGGGAGGTCATCGCCTCCAGCTTGTCCTGTTGATATTTGCTTCCGTAGCGGATCAGTGTCTCCAGGAACTCTTCGCCCTTACTGTTGGCGGCGACGAATTGCTCGCGGTGAATGCCTGGCAGCGAGTCAAAGGCGCCGGCGAGAGCCAGGGCTTCTACTGTCTTTTTGTTGCAGGAGGAGATGTTCACCCTTTCCACAAAGTCGAAGATGTCGGCATAGGGACCGTTTTTTTCTCTCTCTGCAATGATGTCGTTTGCGGCACCCTGCCCTACGCTCTTTATGGCAGCCAGCCCGAACCGGACATCCCCCTCGCTGTTGACCGAGAACTTGAGGAACGACTCGTTTACATCGGGACAGAGCACATTCATGCCCATTGCCTTGCACTCATCCATGAACTTGGTGATCTCGGTGATGTTGTTCAGGTTGTTGGAGAGCACAGCAGCCATGTATTCAGAGGGGTAGTTGGCCTTCAGCCAGGCGGTCTGGTAGGCAACCCAGGAGTAACAGGTGGCATGCGATTTGTTGAAGGCGTATGAGGCAAACTTTTCCCAGTCGGCCCATATCTTGTTGAGGATCTTCTCCTGGTATCCGTTTTGTTTGCCGCCTGCCAGGAATTTTTCCTTCAGGGCGGTCATCTTGTCGATCAGCTTCTTGCCCATCGCCTTGCGAAGCTCGTCCGACTGGCCACGGGTGAAGCCTGCCAGCAACCGTGACAGGAGCATCACCTGCTCCTGGTAGACGGTGATGCCATAGGTCTCACTCAGATACTTCTCCATTATTGGAAGGTCATAGCTGATCTCCTCCCTGCCATGCTTGCGCGCGATGAAGGAAGGGATGTAATCCATCGGTCCGGGGCGATAGAGGGCATTCATGGCAATCAGATCCTCAAACTTGCTTGGCTGGAGCTCCTTGAGGTACTTCTGCATGCCTGCCGATTCAAATTGGAAGGTACCGGTGGTTTGCCCGTTACAGTAGAGTTTGTAGGTGACCGGATCGTTCATGTCGATGGTGTCGATGTTGATCTTAACACCCCTGGTCTGCTCAATCGTGACCAGTGCATCCTTGATGATGGAGAGGGTTTTGAGTCCCAGGAAGTCCATCTTGATGAGCCCGGTCTCCTCGATCACCGACCCCTCGTACTGGGTGACCAGTAGCTTCTCGCGGGTCTCCTTGTCTTCGGCTGTGCTGATGGGTACCACGTCCGATATATCGCTTTGACCGATGATCACACCGCAGGCATGCACCCCCGTGTTGCGCACGTTCCCCTCCAGCATCATTGCATATTTGAGGGTGTCCCTCAACAGCTGATCGCTGCTGTTGGCCGCCTCTTTGAGCTCCGGCACATTGTCGATGGCGGCCCTCAGGTTCACCTTCTTCACGTTGGGTATCCTGTCCGGCACCAGTTTGGCCAGGCGGTTCGACTCTGAGAGCGGCAGCTTGTGCACCCGTGCCACATCCTTGATGGACGATTTTGTTGCCATGGTGCCATAGGTAATGATGTGAGCCACCTTCTCACTGCCATATTTCTCGGTAACCCAGCGCAACACCTTGCCACGTCCCTCATCGTCGAAATCGATGTCGATATCGGGCATTGAGATACGATCCGGGTTCAGGAAGCGCTCGAAAAGCAGGTCATATTTCAACGGGTCGATGTCGGTGATGCCAAGGCAGTAGGCTGCCGCAGAACCTGCAGCCGAGCCGCGTCCCGGTCCCACTGCCACTTCCATCTCCCTGGCGGCGTTAATGAAATCCTGTACTATCAGGAAGTAGCCCGGGAAGCCCATGTGCTTGATGGTCTCCAGCTCAAAGGTGAGCCGCTCACGGATCTCCTCCGTCAGCTCCTCCCCATAGCGGCGGCGTGCTCCCTGAAAGGTGAGATGTGCCAGGTAGTCCGCCTCCAGCTTTACCCTTATCACCTTGTCGTAATCCCCCAACCGGTGAAAGGTTGCTTCTCCGAACTCCTGCTTTAAAAGTTCTTCGGGATACTTTTCGCGGTATGCCTCCTCCGTACCGAAAGCGGGATCGATGGGGTAAAAAGGCATCAGCGGTGGGTTGTCAATAGAATAAAACTCCACTTTGTGAGCCACATCAAGTGTGTTTGTGAGAACCTCCGGTAGGTCGGCGAAGATCCGGTTCATCTCGGCGGTGCTCTTCAACCACTCCTGTTTGGTGTAGCGCATCCGATCGGGATCATCGAAATCCTTCCCGGTACTCAGACAGATGAGTCGGTCGTGTGCATCGGCATCCTCTTCATTCACGAAGTGCACATCGTTGGTGGCAATCAGCTTCACGTCGTATTTGCGGGCGATGCGAATCAGTTCCTGGTTCACCCGCTCCTGCTTGGGGTAGGTGGTCTGGTCGGCATCGGGACGATTGGTCTTGTGGCGTTGCAGCTCCAGATAGTAGTCGTCGCCGAACACCCGTTTGTACCACTGAACCGCCTCCTCGGCATCGCTGATCTGACCGCTGTCCACCTTGCGGGAGATCTCGCCTCCCAGGCAGGCGGATGAGACGATCAGCCCCTCGCTGTGTTGTTCCAGCAGCTCCTTGTCGATGCGGGGACGGTAGTAGAATCCCTCGGTCCAGCTCTTGGAGACCAGCTTCACCAGGTTCTTGTACCCTGTCAGGTTCTTGGCCAGCACTACCAGGTGCCATCCGCTGCCATCGATCTTCTCCGACTGTGAGAAACGGTCGCGCCGTGCCAGGTAACATTCGCACCCCACGATTGGCTTGAAGAGTTTTTGCTCTACCGCCTTCAACTGTTGTTGCAGTGCCTCCTTCCTGCCGGTTGCATCGTCTGCCTTCACGAGTGAGTCGATTTCTTTCCTCAGCTTGGCTATCTCCGTCTTGTGTGGCCCGTTTTTCTTGTTGCAGTAGTTGAGGAACTCCTTGATGCCGTACATCGCTCCATGATCGGTCAGGGCGATGGCTGGCATGCCGTCGCTCATGGCTTTGTCTACCAGCCGTTGGATGCTGGCTTGACCGTCGAGCAGCGAATATTGGGAGTGGACGTGAAGATGAACAAATGGATGCATGTTTCTGAATTGTTGCCGTGGGTTATATAGGGCAAATATACTGAAAAAGGGGGTAGTTTTTTCCGCTTATCGCAACAAGTTATCAACCATAGAATCTATCTCTCATTGGGAGAGCTTCTTTGATTCGCGAATCGATTCCACACAAAAAAAACCGGAGGGTTTTCCTCCGGCTTGATTCGTTCGTTTGAAATGTCGTGCCTTCCGCTATTTTGCGATCCTCTCCAGCCATTTGATCATCGCCAGCATGGTGAACATGGAGATGAGACATGCAACCACGAAGATCATCCAGGTGGCACTCATGGAGATCGATTTGTAGAAGATGGCACCAATGAAAAGCAGGCTGTTGCCCACGGCGGTGGCACCCAACCATGCTCCTTGCATGATTCCCTGGTATTTGGGAGGGGCTACCTTCGAAACGAAAGAGATGCCCAGGGGGCTGATGAACAGCTCGGCCACGGTCAGAATAAAATAGGTGCCGATCAGCAACCAGGGGGTGACACGGGCAGCATCAGGCAGTCCGCCCATAGCATCCAGCTCACCTTTGAGTGGAAGTCCCATCGAGCCCAGTGCCATTACGGCATAGGCAATGGCGGCAATCCCCATACCGATCGCGATCTTGCGTGGTGTGGAGGGTTCGTTGCCTCTGGAGCGAAGCCATCCAAAGAGTCCCACGATGATTGGAGTGAGGAACACCACGAAGAAGGGGTTAATCGACTGGAAGATCTCGGCTCCTTCCAGTGTCGCGAAGCCCAGGTCTAGCCTTATCTGGCTCAGGTCGGTGTAATCTTTTGCGAAGAAGGTGAGGGTGAGCCCGTTCTGGTGGAACGAGAACCAGAAGAATATTACCACCGCGAAGACAGCGAAAAGCGCATAGAGGCGTTGCTTCACCTCTTTGATGTCCATCTCTGTCACCGCTGTACCTCCTGCTGCTGCAGCATGTTTGTTCGCCGGATCGGGGAAACGGTTCTTATTGATCATGTAGATCACTAGTGAGATTAGCATCGCAACAATGGCTACCGCAAAGGCATAGTGGAAGCCGGTGGTGAAGACGTTGAGATAATCACCGGCAAAAGCTGTCATGTCGCTGCCGCTGTAACCCACTTCTCCGGCCAGTCGCTGAAAACGTTCGCTTCCCTCGGCCGTGATGGTGTTGCCCAGGTACTGATGCGCCAGCGTCGGCAGGTCGGCATTGTAGAGAAAACCATTCTTCTCAACCCACCAGTTGCGGACACCTACCGCCAGGAAGGGAGCGAAGATAGCTCCCACATTGATGAACATATAAAAGAGTTGGAACCCTGAGTCGCGCATCTTGCTGTACTTAGGGTCGTCATACATCTGCCCCACAAGCGCCTGGAGGTTCCCCTTGAAGAGGCCGTTTCCAAAAGCGATCACCAGTAATCCCAAGCAGCTGATTGCAAGGAACAGGGCGAACTTGTCAGCCGGTACCGGTGTCGGGGTAGGGATGGCAATGATCACGTAACCCGCTGACATCAGCAACAGGCCCGTCATGATGATTCCCTTGTAATTGCGGGTCTTGTCGGCCAGCAACCCACCCACGAGAGCCAGCAGGTAGATGGATGCATAAAAGATGGAGTAGATGATACCGGTGGTGGTCTCGTCCAGTCCGAACTTGGTCATTAAGAAGAGTGTCAGGATCGCCATCATGGTGTAAAAACCAAATCGCTCCCCCATGTTCGCCAGTGATGCGGCGAGCAGTCCTTTAGGATGATTTTTAAACATTCTCTGTAATTTTAGAGTGACTAATATTAGTTTTCGGTATTTAAGCTGCAAATATAGAGATTTTTTACAGAAATTAGCGGTGGATTATCATAAAAAGAAGTTCTTTTCAGGGGCATGAAACAGAAGGATTGCTCTTTTTTTGTCATTTTTATTTGTGTATTCGAAAAAAGTTGTACATTTGTGCCCTATCACAATGAAAAGATAACAAAGTGAACAGTTCTACATTTGCATATTCTTTCTGGTTTTACTTTTATTTTAGCAGGTAAAGGCAGGATTTTTATGTAAAATGAGAAGAAATTAAAAGTCATATCAGATAAAAAAAATCCTGTCGATCACACGATGGGATTTTTTTATGACAATATGGCAAATTACAAAAAGAAATGAAAAGAGTTGCTATTCAAGGAGGTCCGGGAGCCTATCATGAGATTGCTGCACGCGATTATTTCAAGGGTGAAGAGCTGGAGATTGTTCCCTGCCAGACATTCCGCGATATTTTCAAGGAAGCGGAGAAGGATCCGCAACTGATAGGGGTGATGGCCATTGAGAATACGATCGCCGGAAGCCTTCTGCCCAATCATGATTTGTTGAAACAATATCATCTCCGTATCGCAGGGGAACATAAACTTCGAATCACACATACCTTGGCAGCCCTTCCCGGCACCACCATCGATGAAATTGGTGAGGTGATGTCGCACCCCATGGCCTTGATGCAGTGTGAGGATTTTCTGGAAAGATTACCCGGGGTGAAGATCGTAGAGCATGATGATACCGCTCTCGCGGCGAAAGAGATTCGTGAGCGGGAGATGAAGGGCACGGCCACCATCTGCAGCAGGCTGGCAGCGGAGATGTATGGTCTGGAGATCCTGGCCCATGGGATTGAAACGAACAAACGCAATTTCACTCGTTTCTTTATCCTGGCACGTGAGGAGATGCTACCGGAGCTTCAGAAGGATAACCACATCAACAAGTCGTCGCTGGTATTTGTCCTGCCACACAACGAGGGTTCACTCTCGAAGGTGTTGTCGGTCCTCTCTTTCTATGGGATCAACCTGACCCGTATACAATCGCTGCCCATCATCGGTAGTGAGTGGGAGTACCAGTTTTATGTTGATCTCACCTTTACCGATTATCAGCGCTACCAACAGTCGATCGATGCCATCACGCCGCTGATCAGTAAGCTGAAGCAGTTGGGTGAGTACCGGGAGGAGAAGAATGCCGATGAACAGTAACCGAATGAAACGAAAACAGCAATGAAAAAGATTGAACCCGCAGCACATATCAAATCGATAGAAGAATACTATTTCTCGGTGAAGCTGGCTGAGGTAGCCCGTATGAATGCCGAAGGTAAAAACGTGATCAGCCTCGCGGTGGGAGCACCCGACCGGATGCCGTCGCAGGAGACAATTGAGATGCTATGCGATAGTGCCCGCCAACCTGATGTGCATGCCTATCAGCCATATACCGGAATCCCTGAGTTGCGAAAAGCATATGCCAATTGGTACGAGCGTTTCTATGGTGTGACGCTGACACCTGCCGAGATATTGCCGTTGATAGGCTCGAAGGAGGGGATCCTGCATGTCTCGATGACTTTCCTGAACTTCGGAGATGCGGTACTGGTTCCCAACCCCGGTTATCCCACATACCGGTCCGTATCTCAACTGTTGCGGGCTGAGGTGATGGAATACGACCTGCTGGAGGAGAAGGGGTGGGAGCCCGACTTCGAGGCTCTGGAGAAAAGAGACCTGAGCAGGGTGAAGCTGATGTGGGTCAACTACCCCAACATGCCTACAGGGGCCAATGCATCGGTGGAACTATTTGAGAAGCTGGTAGCCTTTGGCAAAAAGCATCAGATCGTGATTTGTCACGACAACCCCTATAGTTTTATCTTGAACGACCATCCGATGAGCATCCTCTCAGTGCCGGGGGCAAAGGAGATATGCATCGAGCTCAATTCGCTGAGCAAGTCGCATAACATGTCGGGATGGCGCATGGGGATGCTGGCATCCAACGCGCAATTTGTGCAGTGGGTGCTCAAGGCCAAGAGCAACATCGACAGCGGTCAGTTCAAACCGATGCAGCTGGCAACGGTCGCTGCACTGTCGAACAGTGATGAGTGGCATGCCGGGATGAACCGCATCTATCGTGAACGACGCGACTGGGCCGAGAAAATCATGCAGCTGCTTGGCTGTAGTTTCGATCCCCGGCAGGTGGGATTGTTTGTATGGGGTAAGCTGCCGGCAGAGGTATCGGGTAGTGAAAAGCTTGTGAATGATTTGCTTGAAAAGGCAAGAGTATTTCTTACCCCTGGCTTTATCTTCGGCAGCAACGGTGAACGGTTTATCCGCATCTCGCTGGGGGCCTCTGTTGAGAAGCTGCAGGAGGCTTACAGGCGTATTGAGGAATATATGGGGAATCGCTGATTGGTCGTTTTGAGGATTAGCTTGGTGTTGAATGTAAATCATGGAGTGAATATTAATTGAGACAAAAATTAAAAAACAAAAGATATGGAATTCGAATCAATTTTATTGCCGGGCATTGACGCGAAGAGACCGCTGGTGATTGCGGGACCCTGCAGTGCCGAGACAGAGGAACAGGTGATGACCACCGCGCGCCAGCTGGCGGCAGTGGGAGTAAAGATCTACCGTGCAGGGGTCTGGAAACCCCGTACGAAGCCAGGCGGTTTTGAGGGGATTGGTAGTCCGGCGCTGAAATGGATGATGCAGGCGGAGAAGGAGACCGGCATGTACATGGCCACCGAGGTGGCTACAGAGAAACATGTCTATGAGGCGTTGAAATATGGGGTCGATATCCTTTGGATTGGAGCGCGTACCGCTGCCAACCCTTTTGCAGTGCAGGAGATTGCGGATACCCTCAAGGGGGTGGATATCCCCATCCTGATCAAAAACCCGGTGAATCCCGACCTGGAGCTCTGGATCGGAGCTCTGGAGCGACTTTACAACGCTGGTATTCGCAAGCTGGGGGTGATACACCGTGGATTCAGCACTACCGATAAGACCATATACCGCAATTTACCGCAATGGCACATTCCCATTGAACTGAAACGACGCTTTCCCACTCTTCCCATGATCTGCGACCCAAGCCATATCGGCGGCGACCGCAACCTGATCTTCAAAATCAGTCAGCAGGCGTTGGATCTCAACTACGCGGGATTGATCATCGAATCTCATTGTTCCCCCGACGAGGCGTGGAGCGACAAGGCTCAACAGGTCACTCCGGCTGCACTCAAGGAGATCCTCGATACCATCGTGATCCGTGATACGGTGCAGACGACGGAAGATCTGTCGGTGCTGCGTGACCAGATAGACGACCTGGACAATGAACTGTTGCAGCTTTTGGCTAAGCGTATGCGTGTATCGAGGGAGATTGGCCAGTACAAGCTGGAGCATGACATGCCAATCCTGCAGACGCAGCGCTACGACCAGATCCTGACCGACCGTGCCTATCAGGGTGAACGATTGGAGATGTCGGGCGACTTCGTGAAGAAGGTTCTGGAGTCGATCCACTCCGAGTCGGTCCGTCAGCAGATGGTGGTGATGGAGAGAGCGAAGAAATAACTGATGAAAGTTAAGCGATGAAAATATTAATCCTTGGAGCCGGTAAGATGGGTTCCTTCTTTGCCGATGTGCTTAGCTTCGACCACGAAGTGGCTGTGCTCGACACCGATCCGCAGAAGCTGCGGTTCATTTACAACACGCAGCGGATGACCGATCCGCGGGAGGTTGAGGCCTTCGCACCGGAGCTGGTGATCAATGCCGCAACGCTCAAGTACACCATCCCTGCTTTTGAGGCGGTGCTGCCCTATCTGCCGGAGACTTGCATCCTGAGCGATATCGCCTCGGTGAAGACCGGGCTGGAGGCGTTCTACCGGGAGCGCACCCGCCCCTATGTATCCACACACCCCATGTTTGGACCCACCTTTGCCAGTCTGAACGACCTGAGCAGCCAGAGCGCCATCATTATTGCCGAGTCGTCACACCTGGGCAAAGTCTTTTTTCGTGATCTGTACCATCACCTGAAGCTGAATGTGTTTGAATACTCTTTCAGGGAGCATGACGAAACCATCGCCTATTCGCTCTCCATTCCGTTTGCTTCCACCCTGGTGTTTGCCTCGGTGATGAAGCACCAGGATGCACCCGGTACCACTTTCAAGAAACACATGCATATTGCACAGGGATTGCTTTCGGAAGATGACTTCCTGCTCACCGAGATTCTCTTCAACCCTTATACCCCGGGGCAGCTGACCAATATACGTGAGAAACTGAAGGAGTTGCTGGGAATCATCGAAACCAAAGACTCTGAACGAATGAAGGCTTTCTTGACGGAGGTGCGCATCAATATTCAGTAATGCGCAACTATCCCTTCATGATCCCCTCATACTTTTATGAGGGGATCATGAAGGGATAATGAGGGGATACCTGTCGATGTCTTACCAATGTATTCTCTTTCAATCACTGAAATAGGGTTACACAGAATATTTCCTCCCGTTACTCGGTATAGATGCGGATGATCTTTGCATCCTGGCTGGGGCGGCTATTGCCATCCACCTCGAGGGCAGCGATCTTGTCGATCACCTCCAGACCGTCGGTCACCTCACCAAAAACGGTATACTCACCGTCGAGATGGTGGGCGCCGCCGATGGTTGTGTAGGCTTCCTTCAGGCCATCCGGCCAGAAGAACTTGCCGGGAGCCTCTAGGTATAGTGAATCCACCAGGGTCAACACCGAATCAAGCAGCGCGTTGAATTTCCACGGATCACTCTCCTTTAGGCGTGCCAGTTCCTCCTTGACAGGTGAATAGTGTGTGCGGATAATTTCATTCTTGATGGGGATGTTCACACTCATTTCAGTGCTGTCGAGGCGCCCTTGTGTGTATACCTTTCCATGTACGATGTACAACTGTGAAGCATCCGATTTCTTTTGCGGATTCTCGTTGTCTCCTTTCCGTGGTGCTGCCAGCGCACCCTTCTTGTGAATATGATGTTCCCGGAACTCCGGCATCAGCTCCATGTCGGTGCGGCCACCACCGATTTGTGCCCCGGATGGGGCATTACGCGAGTCCTGAGCCCCACCCTGAATCACGAAGTTTTTTACCACCCGGTGAAAAAGTGTGCCGTCGAAATATCCCTGACGGATCAACCGCATGTAATGATCGCTGTGCCGAGGTGTGTCTTCATAGAGCATTGCCTTCATGGTGCCATAATTGGTCTCAATCACGATGGTAGGATATTTCGTTTGTGCCTGCAGTATCGCTGCACAGCCCAGAAGTAAAGCAAGAGCTGTTTTTTTCATTTCCGGTTGATTTTGATGATTTGTTGATGCCCGGTTGATTGCTGTTAACTGAAAGCTGACCTTCCTAATTTGGGGCCTTCCGGTATAGGAATATCGCAATCAGAATGAAGAAGATATTGGGTACCCATGCCGCAATGAAGGGGCTCATACTCCCTTTTACCGCGAAGGTGGAGCTGACCGTCATGAAAAGAATGTAGGCCATACTCAGTCCCAGTCCCATACCAATGTTAAGCCCCATGCCTCCCTTAACTTTTTTCGCCGAGAGGGAAGCACCAATCAGTGTGAGTATGAAAGCTGAGAAGACATTGGCGATGCGCGAGTGATACTCAATCTGGAAAGCCTGTATGTTGCCCATCCCCCGCTCCTTCTGGCTCTTCACATAGTGGCGGAGCTGGGGAGATGTCATCATTTGCTGGTCGGTCTTGGCGATGATAAAGTCGTCAGGTACAATCTGAAGGGTGGTGTCAATAGAACTGCCTTTGGTGATGGTTTCCCTGGCGCCGTTAAAATCCCTCACCTGGTAGTTGTGAATGGTCCACTGGTAAGCCGAATCGTAGCGGATGGATTGGGCCGTGAGTCGGGAGACCAGCTGTAGGCTGTCGAAGTGATCGATTGAGAAGTTGTAACCGGTTTGGCTTTTCATGTCGAAGTTGCCGAAGTAGACGATGGTGCCGGGGCCCACCCGAAACTGGATGTCACGATCGCCGGTTTTTTTCTTCCTTGGATCCACGTAGGTCTGTTCAAACTCGATGCGGGTAGCGTTGGCAGGGGGGATGATGTAACCACCAAAGATGAAGGTGAAGATGGCGATGACCATTGCAGCCACCATATAAGGTTTCATCATCCTCCGGAACCCGATGCCGTTGGAGAGGATGGCGATGATCTCCGAGTTGTTTGCCATCTTGGAGGTGAAGAAGATTACCGCCAGGAAGACAAAGAGGGGGCTGAAGAGGTTTGTGTAGTAGGGGATGAAGTTGAGGTAATAGTCGAAGATGATCTGCTCCAGCGAAGCGTTGTTGGTCATGAACTTGTCAATCTTCTCGTTGATGTCGAATACCACCGCGATGGAGATGATCAACGCGATCATGAAGAGGTAGGTCCCCAGGAACTTCTTGATGATGTACCAGTCCAGACGTTTCAGGTTCAGTATGGAGAGGATCTTTTTCATAATCTTCGTGTCACCTTTTCGATCATCTGCGGTTTCCACTGGGTGAAATCTCCGGCGATGATATGTTTGCGTGCCTCCTTTGCCAGCCAGACATAGAATGCCAGGTTGTGAATCGAGGCGATCTGCAGTCCCAGGATCTCGTTCGTGTTGACAAGATGCCGTAGATATGCCTTGCTGTAGAGACGGTCCACGAACGACTCACCATCCTCCTCGATGGGTGAGAAATCATTTTTCCAGCGCTCGTTGCGCATGTTCATAATTCCCTCCTTGGTGAAAATCTGGCCGTTGCGGCCGTTGCGGGTGGGCATGATGCAGTCGAACATGTCCACACCCCGTTCAATCGCCTCCAGGATGTTCTCCGGTTTGCCCACGCCCATCAGGTAACGGGGTTTATCCTTTGGCAGGATGCCGTTCACCAGCTCCACCATCTCATACATCTTCTCAGTGGGCTCCCCCACCGCCAGTCCACCGATGGCGTTGCCGTCGGCGCCCAGGGATGCCACTTTTTCAGCGGCACGCTGCCGCAGATCGGGGTAGACACATCCCTGCACGATGGGGAAGAGCGCCTGGCTATGTCCGTAGGGGCATTCTGTCTCACCCATGCGGGTGATGCAGCGGTCGAGCCAACGTTCGGTCAGCTCCAGCGACTGTTTCGCGTAGCCGTAGTCAGCATCGCCGGGAGTGCACTCATCGAACGCCATGATGATGTCTGCACCGATGATGCGTTGTATGTCGATCACCTTCTCGGGGGTGAAGAAATGTCTGGATCCGTCAATGTGCGACTGAAAAACAGCACCTTCATCCGTCAGCTTCCGGTTCTCGGTGAGCGAGAATACCTGGAACCCCCCGCTGTCGGTCAGTATCGGACGGTTCCAACTGTTGAAACGGTGCAATCCCCCCGCCGCCTGAATGATCTCCAGGCCGGGGCGCAGGTAGAGGTGATAGGTGTTGCCCAGGATGATTTCTGCCCCTATGTCCTCTTTCAGCTCGCTGATGTGTACCGCCTTGACACTGCCCACCGTACCCACCGGCATGAAGACAGGAGTCTCCACTGTTCCGTGGTCGGTTGTGATGAGCCCTGCCCGCGCGTCGGACCTCGGGTCGGTATGTAATAACTGGAAATCCAAATTGTGTCTGTTCTTCGGTTTAAGGCGCAAAGATATATTTTTTGGCTTTATAAACAGTAGTGTAACGGTTTAAAAATAGTTACGGGGTAAAAGAAGCGAATGTAGCTCTCAAATTCGTATATCCCCGAAGAAAATCCTATTTTTGTGCTGTTTTACATTTTAAACAATTACAAATAGCTTGACGCTGTCTGCCGATGCATGATGGGATGATCCCTGAACAGCTGTAGCAGCATGCACAGATATCATCATTATGGAGAAAAAAGCTGAAACAATGCAACGCAAGCCTGAATGGCTGAAAATATCTTTGCCGCAGGGCAAACAATACCTCGATGTGAAGGAGATCATCGCCAGGAAGAAACTGCACACGATCTGTGTGAGCGGAAAATGTCCCAACATGGCAGAATGCTGGGGAAGAGGTACCGCCACCTTCATGATCCTGGGAGAGGTCTGTACCCGATCCTGTCGCTTCTGTAATGTGAAGACCGGCACACCGCTGGGTGTGGACTGGGATGAACCGGCACGGCTGGCCGACACGATCGAACAGATGAACCTACGACATGTGGTGCTCACCAGTGTCGATCGTGATGATCTGGAGGACGGGGGAGCCGAGATTTGGTCGCGTACTGTAAGACGAATCAAGGAGCGCTGTCCTCAGGTGACCATTGAGACCCTGATACCCGATTTTAACGGTCAGGAGGAGTTGATCCGCAAGGTTATTGATGCCGGTCCCAACATCGTGTCGCATAACATGGAGACGGTGCGGCGGTTGACCCCCAAGGTACGTAGCCGTGCAAAGTATGAGGTGAGCCTCAAAACCATCGGTATCATCGCTGCCAGCGGCAAGGTGAGGGCCAAGTCGGGTGTGATGGTGGGCCTTGGTGAAACAGAAGAGGAAATTTACGAGACGATGGACGACCTGCTGGCTGTAGGATGTAGCGTACTCACCGTGGGACAGTATTTGCAACCCACGCGCAGGCACTTGGCGGTGAAGGAATATGTCTCACCGGAGCAGTTTGCACGTTACAGGGAGGTGGCACTCGATAAAGGATTTCGTTTCGTGGAGAGCGGCCCGCTGGTACGCTCCTCCTATCATGCAGAAAAACATGTGTGAGGGTGATGAGCAGAAAAGTGATTTTTGAAGATCTGGGGCGCATTCGTTACAAGGAGGCGTGGGACTACCAGGCCAAGTTGTTCGCAGAACTGATCCGTGCCAAGCAGGAGCAGAAGAAGGAGAAAGAGCAATATCTGCTCTTCTGTGAGCATGAACATGTTTACACCCTGGGCAAGAGCGGTGACCGGCAGAACCTGCTGATCACGCGGCAGGTATGTGAGAGCAGGCAAATAGACCTGCATGAGATTGACCGGGGGGGCGACATCACCTATCATGGTCCCGGACAGCTGGTGGCATATCCGATTATCGACCTGGAAGAATTTGGTATTGGCATCAAGCGTTATATCGACCTGCTGGAGGATGTGGTGATAGAGACGCTGAGACCCTATGGGATACGGGGTGTGAAAGATGAAAAAGCCATGGGTGTCTGGATCGATCCGGATGATCCTCAGCGGGCACGGAAGATCTGCGCCATTGGGGTTCGTGCCAGCCGCTTTGTCACCATGCACGGCCTGGCACTCAACATCAACAGTGACCTCGCTTACTTCAACTTCATCAATCCCTGCGGATTCACCGACCGAGGGGTCACCTCCATGCAAAAGGAGCTGGGGCGGGAGGTCGATTTTAAAGAGGTCTCAGAGGGCATGAAACATGCTTTCCAGGAGCTGTTCGGCATGGAACTTACAGTACGCTGATCTGATATTGAGAGTGCGTTGAGAAAGCCCTGTCACTTAAACATTTTTAACGGGGATTCCACCGAAAACCGATTTAACATTTCTATTTTTGTATCCCATATCCTGAGAACCAATTTTTAACAATCAACAAAATGAGCCAAGTTGTCGATATCAAAGAGCTAAACGATAGAATTGAACAGAAGAGTGTTTTCGTGCAGACCCTCGTCACCGGCATGAACAGGGTGATTGTGGGGCAGAAGCATCTGGTGGAATCACTGCTGATCGGACTTCTCTCCGACGGTCATATCCTGCTGGAAGGAGTGCCGGGTCTCGCCAAAACGTTAGCCATCAAAACGCTGTCGCAGCTGATAGATGCCGACTACAGCCGCATTCAGTTCACACCCGACCTCTTGCCTGCCGATGTGGTGGGCACCATGATTTACAGTCAGCGTAAGGAGGAGTTCCAGGTGAAACATGGTCCCATCTTCGCCAATTTTGTGCTGGCCGATGAGATCAACAGGGCCCCCGCCAAGGTGCAGAGTGCCCTCCTGGAAGCAATGCAGGAGCGGCAGGTGACCATTGGCGAGGAGACCTATTCCCTCCCCAGTCCCTTTCTGGTGATGGCTACCCAGAACCCTATCGAGCAGGAGGGAACCTACCCGCTGCCGGAGGCACAGGTAGACCGTTTTATGCTGAAAGTGGTGATCAGTTACCCCTCACGTGAGGAGGAGAAGCAGATCATCCGGCAGAACATCTTTGAGCCGTTGACCACCGATAAGCCGGTCATTACCACCCAGGAGATCCTGGAAGCACGCAAGGTGGTGCGAGAGGTATATATTGATGAGAAGATTAGCAAGTATATCGTCGACATCGTTTTCGCAACACGTTTCCCCGAACAGTTCGGTATGGCACACCTAAAAGATATGATTGGCTTCGGTGCCTCACCCCGTGCTTCGATCAACCTGGCATTGGCCGCACGCGCCTTTGCCTTTATCAAGCGTCGCGGCTACGTGATTCCCGAAGATATTCGGGCTGTTTGTCACGACGTGCTGCGCCATCGTATTGGGCTCACCTATGAAGCAGAAGCCAACAACATGACCAGCGAGGAGATTGTCAGCGAGATACTCAACAAGGTGGAGGTACCCTGATCGGCAAGAGACAGAACAGAGATGATTTACTCAACGCTGTAACATCCCACGGGGAGAAACTGCAATTCTATATGGAAGCAACCGACCTGATCAAGAAAGTACGTCACATTGAGATAAAAGCAAGGGGTCTCTCGCGAAACATCTTCGCGGGTGAGTACCATTCTGCTTTTAAGGGACGTGGCATGGCTTTTTCAGAGGTGAGGGAGTACCGTTACGGCGACGATATGCGCGACATCGACTGGAACGTGACCGCTCGTTACAACCGTCCCTACATCAAGATCTTTGAAGAGGAGCGTGAGCTAACAGTGATGTTGATGATTGATGTGTCGGAAAGTCTTGGCTTCGGGTCACGGTCAATACTTAAACGTGACATGGTGGCGGAGATAGCTGCCACACTCGCCTTCTCGGCGATACAGAATAACGACAAGATAGGCGTGATCTTCTTCACCGATAAGGTGGAGAAGTTTATCCCACCACAGAAGGGGAGGAAACATATCCTCTTCATCATTCGGGAAATCCTGGGTTTTACACCCGAGAGCAACGGTACAGACCTCAACATGGCGTTGCGTTACATGACCAATGCCATCAAGAAGCGTTGCACTGCCTTTCTGATTTCTGACTTTATTGATACAGATGACTACCAGAAAGCGATGCAGATTGCCAGCCGTAAGCATGACCTGATGGCCATTCAGGTGTATGACCAACTAAGCACTGCTCTCCAACCGGTGGGACTGATGAAGGTGTGGGATCCTGAGACAGGCGGTGAACAGTGGATCGACAGTTCATCGAAACGGGTACAAGTGCAATACCGCGACTGGTGGAAAAGGCTACAGGAGAAGATGATAACTGCCACCCGCCAAAGCGGGGTGGACAGTGTCTCAGTTTCTACCGAGAGTGATTATGTGAAGTCATTGTTGCAACTACTCCAACAAAGAAGATAGATTTGGATACAAAGATGAGATATAATGGATGGGTGCTCAAAGTGATACTTGCATCGCTCTCCTTCCTGCTGGGGGGAGGGCTCCAGGCCCAGCGTGCATCTGTGAATGCCACCGTGCAGCCTTCCGAGATCCTGATCGGGGAGCAGGCGGTGATCAATCTGAAAGTGATCACACCCAAAGAGAAAACCATCCATTTCCCGGTGTATGAGAAAGAGATCATTCCCGGAATCGAGGTGATTGCCATGTTGCCACCGGACACCACCATCGAGAACAACGTGATGACGCTCAATTTCCGCTACCTGATCACCTCATTCGACTCTACCCTCTATCATGTTCCCCATATTCCCATCTTCGACGGGAAGGATACCATCCTCTCCAACTCGTTCGGTCTGAAGGTGACTTCACCTCAGCTCTCTGACTCTACGCTGGCCTACCTTGAGCGAATCAACAAGGGTGAGACTGACTCCATAGATTTCGATCAGTTGCAGCTCAACGATATAAAGGCAGTCCGCAAAGCCCCTTTCGTCTGGACCGATTATCTTTGGCTGCTGTGGATCCTGATGGGTGTAATGCTCTTATTGGCATTGATAGGTCTGGCAATATACCTGGTGCTGCGGAAAAAAAGAAAAGGCTATTTCTTCAAGCCGCCCGAGATACTCCCTGCACACGTTCGCGCCGTGAGAGAGCTCGACAAGCTCAAACAGGAGAAGATATGGTTGCAGGGTCGGGAGAAAGAGTTCTACAGCCGGCTGACGGATATCCTGAGATCCTACATTTGGGAGCGGGAAGGGATACAAGCTATGGAGATGACTTCAGGGGAGATACTGCGATCTATACGCAAGGTGGCTGAAACCGACTCCATATACGACAACCTGAAGCAGATCCTCACTACCGCCGACCTGGTGAAGTTTGCAAAATACAAGCCCTATTCTGATGAGAACGATCTGAGCATGGTGAATGCCTATTTCTTCGTGAATCAGACAAAAGAAGATGAGCTCCTGCCCGATCCTAAACAGAATGGAGGAAAAGCGGACAGTTCGTATTCGGAAAATGAATAAGCGTGAATGGACATGGAATTTTTGCATCCTGAATATCTCTATCTGCTGCTGTTGCTAATACCGTTGACGGCCTGGTACGTGGTGCGCCTTTCAAAGGCGCAGGCCTCCTTCAGGCTTGCCTCGGCAAATGCTTTCAAAGGCATGAAACCCGGTTTCAGGGTCTACATGCGACACTTCCCCTTCGTTCTTCGGCTCCTCTCTATAACGCTGGTGATCGTGGTCATTGCCCGTCCCCAGTCGGTAAGCAGCTGGGAAGAGTCAGAAACACAGGGAATCGACATCGTGATGGCACTCGACGTCTCCGGCTCCATGCTGGCGCAGGATTTGCAGCCAGACCGACTACAAGCTGCCAGAAAGGTGGCTGCCGAGTTCATCACCGATCGCAGCAACGACAACATCGGACTGGTGATCTTCGCGGGAGAGAGTTTCACACAATGTCCTCTCACCACCGACCACAAGGTGTTACTGAACCTGCTCAACGAGATTAACTTCGGCATGATCGACGACGGTACTGCCATCGGTCTTGGACTGGCCACCTCAGTGAACCGACTGAAGGATAGCCAGTCGCAGTCGAAGGTGGTAATCCTGCTTACCGACGGCACCAATAACAGCGGTCAGATTGCGCCGCTCACGGCAGCCGACCTGGCACGCTCTTACGGGATAAGGGTCTACACGGTGGGTGTCGGTACCAAGGGAATGGCCCCAACACCGGTCAATACACCCTATGGCATCCGTATGCAGAACATGCCGGTAGACATCGATGAGGAAACGCTCACCGAGATTGCAGCCATGACCGGTGGCCAATACTTCCGTGCACAGGATACCGAAGGACTGCGTCAGGTCTACAATGAGATTGACGAAATGGAGAAGTATCTGATCAGTGTACAGAATGTGACGAGACGACAGGAGCTGTTTCTTCCATGGGCACTGGCTGCCCTGGCATTGATTTTGCTGGAACTGCTGTTGAGACGTACCTGGTTGAGAAGCATACCGTGACCATTGAAGTGACGGCAGCAGGAATGATTGAGTATGAATGAAACAAGAGAAGTGTAAATAGAATGTTTAGATTCGGAAATCCGGAATATCTGTGGCTATTTGCTGCCATGCCTCTGTTGCTGGCTGTTTACCTCTATCTGAACATCAGGAAGCGAAAAGATGTGCAGAAGATGGGAAGTCTCAACACGCTCAGATTGATGATGCCCGAGCTCTCGCTGAAACGCTCATACCTGAAATTCTGGTTCATTTTCGCAGCCCTCTGTACCGGTATTTTACTGGTTGCCCGCCCGCAATTCGGTACCAAAGTGGAAACCGTTGAGAAGGAGGGCATCGAGCTGGTAATCGCCATTGATGTTTCCAATTCGATGCTTGCCAGGGATCTCTCACCAGACCGGTTGAGCCGGGCACGCCAGATTCTCTCTCGCCTTATTGACGTGCGCCGGAACGACAAGGTGGCACTGATCGTCTTCGCGGGGGAGGCATATGTCCAGATGCCCCTCACCTCTGACACACAGTCGGCGAAGATCTTTCTCAATACAATCGACCCTTCGCTTGTACCGGTACAGGGTACCGCTATTGCGCAAGCCATCAGCCTGGGCATGACCTCCTTCTCTGCGGATGAAGAGGTGAGCCGTGCGATGGTGATCATCACCGACGGAGAGGATCATGAAGGTAACGCTGCTGAACAAGCTGCCAAGGCTGCCGAGGCGGGAGTGATGATCAACGTGTTGGGAGTTGGTTCTCCCGAGGGCTCTCCTCTTCCTGGCGGAGACAATAACAGCAATTATCTTGCCGACAGTGAAGGGAACGTTGTGGTCTCACGACTGAACGAGGAGATGGCGATGGAGATTGCCCGCCTTGGTGGAGGTCTTTATGTTCGCGCCGATAACTCGAACAGGGCTATCCGAGCACTGGAAGTACATTTGGATGAGTTGGAAACGACACGCACCGCTTCGCTTTCCTATTCCGAATATGACGAGCAATTCCCCTTGCTTGGGTGGGTTTTGTTGATTATCCTCCTGGTGGAGGTGCTCATTTACGACAAGAAAAATAGATTGTTCAGAAACGTGAGGTTATTCAGATGAGACGAACAGTAATCATAAAAGCCCTTTTTTTTCTGATAACGGCATCTCTTCCCTTCTCGCTGTTTGCGCAGAAAGAGGTCAGGAAAAACATCCGAAAAGGGAACAAGCAGTATGAACAGCAGAAGTACTCTGATGCAGCCGGCTTTTATGGGAAGGCGGCAGAGGAGAATCCGGAATCAAAGGAGGCCATCTTCAACCTGGGCAATACCTTTTATCGACAGAAGGAGTGGGACAAAGCTACAGAACAGTATCAGCATTTTGTAGGTTTGGAACAGGAGAACCCGGAAGAGGCATCAGCGGGGTGGCACAACATCGGCAATACGCTGTTACAGAAGAAAGAGCTGCAGCAATCCATGGAAGCCTATAAGATGGCACTTCGACTCAATCCACAAGACGATGAGTCGCGTTACAACCTGGCGGTGGTGCAAAAGATGATTCAGGATCAGCAGGATGATCAGCAGGATCAGGGTGAGGATCAACAGGACCAACAGCAAGAGCAGCAAGAGGATCAACAGCCGCAGAGCCAGCCACAGGATCAACAGGAACAGCGGGCGGAACAACCCGAGCAACCGGAACAAATGTCACGCGACAATGCCCGTCAATTGCTTCAGGCAATCGAGCAGGATGAGCAACAGACACAGGAGAAGGTACAGCAGATCAAGGCTCAGGAGAGAGAGCAGAAAGCGGAAGATAACAGACGTAACAACAGAAACTGGTAGCGTTGCAAAACAGATGAAACAGAAGAAAAATATAGAGTTCATTCTTATCTTACTTTTGGGAATGCTTGCCTCCAACGCCCCATTGAGTGTGGCGCAGGTAACTTTCAAGGCAACTGCCCCGGCTACAGTGGTTGAAGGGGAACAGTTCAGGCTTAGTTATCACCTCAACAAGGAGGGCCGTGATCTGCGACTGCCCGAACTAAAGGGATTAGAGTTGCTTTTCGGACCCAGCACCTCCACCAGTTACAGCCAAAGCATCATCAACGGGAAAAGCACATCTGAGATGTCGGTGACCTACACCTATATCCTGATGGCGAGTAAAGCTGGCAGCTACACCATCCCGGCTGCATCTATCACCGTGGATCGCAGTAACTATCAGTCGAACAGCCTGCAAATAAAAGTGTTGCCGCCTGATGAGACTGTGGCTGATTCTTCACCGGGTGGTGATCGCCAACCGGAGAGAGCCAGCGGAAGTGCAACAGTTTCCGAGCGCGATGCCTTTATCAGGGCGATAGTTTCTAAGAGCAATCTGTATGAACAGGAGGGTTTCACCGTAACTTTTCGGTTGTACACTACCCTGAACGTGGTCAATTTCGGAAAGATCCAGTTTCCGGAGTTTGAGGGATTTATGGTGGAGGAGATCGATCTGCCGGTGAACAAACAGTTGGAGATGGAACGATACAACGGCAGAAACTACTATACCGCCGATTTGCGCAAGACACTACTTTTTCCACAACGTCCCGGAAAGATTACCATTCCCTCAGGCAGTCTGGAGATGGTCTTCTCGGTGCCTTCCGGTAAGAAGGTGTCCTCCTTCTTTGGTCCGCAGGAGATGATGGTGGATGTGAAGAAAGCATTGAGGACCAATCCGCTTGACATTGATGTGAAACCGCTGCCGGAGCCTAAACCGGTTAACTATGCCAATGCTGTGGGCAGCTTCACCCTGAAGCCTGTGCTCAGTAAAACAGAAAGCAGGGCAAATGAGGCGATCACACTGCAACTTGAGATATCGGGTACCGGTAATTTGAAGCTGATACGAAACCCTGAGATCCCTTTCCCTGATAATTTCGAACAGTACGACCCAAAGGTGGACAACATCGTTAACGCAACCACGAACGGTCTCACGGGGATGCGTCGGATTGAGTATATGGTCATTCCACGTTACGAGGGGACATACAACATCCCCCCTGTTGAATTCACCTACTTTGATCCCCGAAGTGGCAGTTACAAAAGATTGACCACTCCTGAATATCAATTGAATATTGCAAAAGGAGAACCCGGTTCTGCTCCTGCGACAGCTTTCGTGAACCGTCAGGATGTGAAGGTAGAACAGGATATTCGCTTCCTGATTACCGGTGACCCCAACTACCAGCGGAAAGACAGCTTCTTTGTCGGTTCAACAGGCTACTGGCTATGGATCCTACTCCCGCTGCTCCTGCTTATCACGTTGTACCTGATTTATCGCAAACAGGTACGAGAGAATGCCAATGTGGTGCTGATGCGTAACCGCAAAGCCAACAAGATCGCTTTTAAGCGACTGAAAAAAGCAGAGCAGTATCTCAGGGGGCAGAAGCGTGAAAACTTCTATGAAGAATTGCTGCGTGCCCTTTGGGGCTACTTCAGTGATAAGCTCTCCATACCGGTGGCACGTCTTTCGCGTGACAATGTGGAGACTGAGTTGAGGAGTTATGGTATCTCCGGGCAGCTTACAGACCGCTTCCTGCAAATCCTGGACAGTTGTGAATTTGCACGCTACGCACCTTCAGAAGGGGATGCTGCCATGGATAAACTTTATCAGGATACACTGGATGCAATTGGAGAAATGGAAAACAGATTAAAGAAATCAAAATGATGCGGCTTAACTTATTTCATTTGATGGGCCTCAGCCTCTTGTTGATGTGTCTACCCTTGACCAAGATATCTGCCCAGGAGAACATTGCCACACCACAGCAACCGCTTGATAGCGCTGCCACAGCAATGGAACAGAGATCTGTTTCTGCGGTGGAGGAAGCAGCAGAGGCATACAGGGCAGGAGATTTCCGCAAAAGCATTCAACAGTATGAATTGCTGGTGAAAGAGGCACTTGCCCGGAACAGTGAGTCGGCAACGCTGTACTACAACCTTGGGAATGCCTATTTCAGGGATAACCAATTGGCAAAAGCCATCCTGAATTATGAGCGGGCCTACCTTCTTGAACCCGGTAATGGCGACATTCGTCACAACCTACGTTTTGCACAAAACATGACGGAAGATCGTATTGAACATGTCGGTATCTTCTTCCTGCAAGATTGGTTCAAGTCGGTGAGAGACCTTAACAGCTCCAACCGTTGGGCAGTGATAAGTCTCATCTTCTATTTGCTGTTTCTCTCTTGTGTTGCCCTCTTCCTTTTCTTACGTTTATTATGGGCAAGAAAAACCGCATTTTACAGCGGTATTCTGTTTCTCCTGCTGATAATTGTTACCACCTCCTTCTCTTTCAGCCAGAAAAGAGAGCGTACGCAACGAAACGAAGCCATCGTAATGGTGGGTGCTGCAGCTGTGAATGCTTCTCCCGATATGAACAGCAACCGTCTGTTTGAACTGCATGAAGGGACGAAGGTGAGCATCAGAAATAGCGACGGGAACTGGTATGAGGTAGAAATTGCCAACGGCAGCGTTGGCTGGACAGAGCAAAAAAATGTGGAGGTAATTTGACAATATGGCAACTGTCATCTGTCCAATACCGAATAATAGCTGACTGTATGAAAGAGGCAATAGAGAATTTAATACCCCTGGAAAGAGATCTCTTTTTTCTGTTGAACGGAAGTGACTCCTCCTTCCTGGATGACTGGATGTGGACCGTGAGCGGCCGTTTTGTCTGGATCCCGCTCTTTCTGGCAATTCTATTCCTCTTCTTTTACAGGACACCACGCAAGCAAGCGTTGCTTGTCACCCTCTTCTTCATCCTGGTGTTCGTGCTGAGTGATCAACTCTCATCTGGTTTCTGCAAGCCTTTTTTTGAGCGCTTTCGGCCCACACATCATCCCGATTTTAAAGAGCTTGTGGACATCGTCAACGGCTATCGTGGAGGCAGGTACGGATTCATCTCAGGACATGCCACCAACAGCTTCGGATTGGCCGTCTTCCTCTCACTGCTCTTTCGTCACCGTGGTGTAACACTTGCAGCACTCAGCTGGGCGTTACTCAACAGCTACACCCGAATTTATTTGGGGGTACACTTCATCTCCGACATTGTGGCGGGTATGCTGGCCGGTTCATTGCTGGCTTTTCTGCTCTATCGGCTGATGATACTTCTGTTAAGCCGACTGCCTGCAACTCAAGATCTTTCAGCCGGCACACTTTACTACAGAAAACAGGGCAATTGGCTGGCAATGTTCATTCTTGCCTACCTCTTTCTGTTGACTCTATTCAGCCCCCTGATGGCATCTCTGCCACACTGAAAAATTAAGCCCGGCCGTTTACTCCTCTTTTCACAAAGATTTTGAGGAAAAAGTTTGGAATCTCTTTTTTTTTCCGTAAGTTTAAGGCATCAAATAAATTTGTTACGGAATTATCAACTAAAATAAAAAGCCATGGCAAGAACAATTACCTTTAATGAGCTGAGAGAACTGAAAGACAAACTCCCTGATGGAAGTATCCACCAAATAGCCGCAGAACTGGAAATGAAACCCGAAACCGTGCGCAACTATTTTGGCGGATACAATTTTAAGGAAGGTAAAAGTGTGGGGATACATATTGAGCCGGGACCAAATGGTGGTATAGTTGTACTGGACGATACCACCATTTTCGACAAGGCCCTCAAGATCCTGGGGCTTGAAAGTTACCCCGAACCAGAACACCAACCCGAGGTGACAGAAGAGGAAGAGTAAAATATCACATAAAACCCAATGACCGTTTGATTGAAAACATGTGATTGGGTTTTTTTGTACAACTCACTGACATCTGCGGCTCTCGGCTGCACATGTCTCAATTGATTACAGTATGGATAAAGATCACAAAAATCACGAAGAGAAAATGGTCACTGTGGCCATTCATACCTATGAAAAAGCCCATATTCTGAAGACAGTTCTTGAGTCGGAAGGGATCCCGGCTGTGATCCACGGTGTCAGGATGATTGAGCCGGTGATTCCGGGCAATGTGCGGGTGAGAATCAATGAGAGCGACTTGCCGCGTGCGCTGCGCATCATTGAAGAACTCGATTTCAGCGAAGAAGACCCCAAAGCGATAAAAAAGGAGACTAAAAAAGAGATTCTTGTTCCGGTCGATTTCTCTGATTATTCACTTACTGCTTGTGCTTTTGCCTTTCGACTGGCACGCGACCTCGAATGTGAGGTGAAGCTGATGAATGCCTTCTTCACTCCTTTTTATCCCGCATCTGTTCCTTTTGGTGACTCTTTCACCATACAACCGGCGGACAAAAGCATTTATCTGGATGTGAAGAGCAAAACGGAGAAAGAGATGAATCATCTGGTTGATAGAATCAGAATCCAGGTTGAAACCGGTATTCTACCGGATGTGCCGTTCCAGACTCTCCTTGTAGAGGGTCTCCCGGAAGAAGAGATCATCTCATACTCTAAGAAGTTCAGGCCTACAGCAATTGTCATGGGCACCCGGGGACGAAATGCCAAAGAGATGGATCTGATTGGCAGTGTTACCGCTGAAGTGATGGATGGATGCCACACACCGGTATTCGCCATACCGGAAGGCACGCAGGTGCAAGGAGTGGCAGAGATGAAGCACATCGTCTTCCTGACTAATTTTCAGGAACGTGAGTTTAAGGCGTTCGATATCATGATGCAGTTTCTCAAACCCTATCAGGTGAAGATTTACCTGGCACACATCGCAAAAAAAGAGGATGTGTGGAACGAGATCAAGCTGTCAGGTATTCAGAAGCGGTTTACTGAGCTCTATCCGCACTTGGAGACAGAGTATCGCTTGATTGACCAGAACATGGGACTTGAAGAATCACTTGAGCAGTTCGTGAAAGAACATCAGATCGACATGATCTCTCTTTCAAGCTCCCGGAGGAATATTTTCGCACGAATGTTTAACCCCGGTATTGCACGTCGCATGTTGTTCCACTCCGACACTCCCTTGCTGGTGATAAAGGGGTTGTAACAACGATTGCTGCAATAAAAAAATGGGCCTCCGTTGTAAGGGGCCCATTTTTTATAGTACTGTAAGCTACTATAGCTTTTACTGTATACCCAGTTTACTTTTCACCTGGGGTGTGATGTTTACTGCTGTAGGGCTCACATAAACAATGGGAGATTGCATGGTGGAGACATCAAAGACAAAGGTGTAACTGTTTTGATCACCTACTGCTTTGATTGCATCGGCAATCTTTTTGTTCACCGGTTCCAATAACTGTTGTTGCATTTGCTGCATCTCCTGCTGGCTGTTCTGCAGATAGACCTGATAGCGTTCCTGGATCTGGGCCAGTTGTCGTTGCTGATCCTGAAGTACAGCGTCGGATGTGGCCTTGTTCTTGTCAAACTCCTCCGCTTTCTTGTTGAATTCATCTACCAGAGCCTGACCGTTCTTGGAGATCTCTTCCTGTTTTGTGCTCAATTGGGTTTCGATCCCGGCCAATTCCGGCATGGCGGAGAATATCTCCTGTGCGTTTACATACGCGATTTTCACATCCTGTGCCACGGCCGCGAGAGGGGCCAGTGCAATCATACAGATCAATAATTTTTTCAACATGTTTTTATTTCTCAATTTTTAATGAATAATGCAGTGTTCAAAGAGCTTACAAAGGTAAGCTTTTATTTTTAATAGCCTAACCGGGCGAGTACCAGATCACTGATATCGATTGAAGGCGAGGCGAAAATCACCGAAGTAGCTGAGGCTCGATCCACCACAAGGGCATATCCCTGCTCAGTGGACAGCTCTTTGATTGCCTCGTAGATGTTATCCTGGATTGGCTTGATGAGTCTCTCTTGTTGCTCGAAGAGTGCTCCCTGCGGCCCGAAGTACTGATTGCGGAGCTCCTGGATGGCATTCTCTTTGGCCACGATCTCATTTTCCCGTTTGGTCTTCTCGCTGCCAGCCAGGAAAGCAATGTCGGCCTGGTATTTCTTGTACATGGCATTTACGCTCTCCACCTCTTTGTCCACTTCAGCTTGCCATTCTTCTGACATGGCTTCCAACTGCTTGTTGGCGCTTTCGTAGGTGGGAATGCGTTTGAGAATATATTCCATGTCAATCAGTGCATATTTCTGTGCAAAACTGTGTCCCATAGAAATCATCATCAATAGCCCGAAAACCAATAATACTCGTTTCATATTTTTCTTTTTTAGGTGTTTAATACAAGTGATCCTGCTAATAAAGACGATTTTTAAGGTATAACGTTTAGACCTGCCTGTGTAAAAATTGTTAAAATACTTTCTGGAGCCGTTTCAACATTGGGGTGAATTTTCTATGAGACAATTCAACTTTTGTTATTAGAACTCCTGACCAATGATGAAGTGGAACTGGCTGCCACCTCGTTGCCTATTGCCCGTGCCAAAGACAGTGTCGAAACCGTAGGCCCAGTCGATCCCCATCAACCCAATCATAGGCAGGAAGATACGGGCACCCACTCCAGCCGACCGTTTCAGATCGAAGGGATTGAGGTCTTTCACCTCATACCAGGCATTCCCTGCTTCCAGGAAAGCTACACCGTAGATAGTAGAGTTGGGCTCAAGAATGAAAGGGTAACGCAACTCAAGACCCAGACGGGTGTAGGCACGCGCCTGTTGTGCGATGGAGTTGTTTTCATAACCCCTCAGGGCAATGTTCTCTGTAGCAAAAGATGAAGTGTAACCACTCATGCCGTCTCCACCCACGTCGAAGGTTTCAAAGGGCGTAAGTTTGTTCTTGTTATAATGTCCTAGAATACCAAACTCTACCCGGGTGGCGATTACGGGTGTACGGGTGACCGTGGATGGGGTGAGTGGGGTAAAGGTTCGTATCTTCAGTTTCCATTTGTGGTATTCGTTCCAGCGATATTTCTCCGGATTGTTATAGGCCAGTGCATCATAATCCTTCCCATCCCAGAGGGAGAAGGGCGGGGTAGCACTTACACTTAGTGTGAATTGAGACCCGGTACGTGTATAAATAGGATTGTCGGTTGAGATACGTGAAAGGGTGAAGCCAAGGGTGATGCTATTGCTGACACCTGTCTGAAAGGGGAACTGATTCCATGCCCAGTTTTTCAGTCCGTAACGCTGGAAGCCCAACTCACCCATGAACTGGAAGTAGTCGTCAGGCCAGTCTAACCGCTTGCCATACCCCAGTGAGGCTCCCAGCATGCTAAACACCTGATTGGGGTCAGAGGCATATTGGGCCATATCCTGGTATCCACCACCGTATCCGCCATAACCACCATAACCACCGTATCCGCCATAACCACCGTATCCGCCATATGGATACCCGCCATAGCTGCCATAACCCGACATGTAGGGATTGTAGTAGCTGTTCTGAGAATAATAATCGCTGTTTAAGCCGGTATATCGCGAGTAATATGCACTTACGGAGAGGTTGTTTGGCCTTTTTCCACCGAACCATGGCTCCATGAACTGGAATTGATATGATTGGTAGTAGCGACCGTTGGTTTGGGCACTCAACACCAATGTCTGTCCCTCACCTTGTGGGATAATACCTCTGTGCATGGAGGGGTTGAGCAGGTTCTGAAGTGAGAAGTTGTTTAGCTTCAGGCTTAGCTTGCCTACCAGACCTGTTACACCCCATCCGGCGGAGAACTCAATCTGGTCGTTGCCTTTCGATGTGAGCGGGTAGGTGATATCTACCGTGCCATCTTCAGGATTGGGATTGATGCCGCCTGAGATGTCCGCAGAGAGGGCCTCTGGGTCGAAGTGGCCTGTTTGTGCGATCTCACGAACCGAACGAAGAAGGTCCTCCTTACTGAAGACTGCTCCCGGCTTGGTACGTAATTCACGCCGAATCACATCCTCATAGAGGCGGTCGTTGCCCTGGATGATTACACGCTTGATGGTTGCCTTGGGTCCTTCCATCACCCGCAATTCGAGATCTACGGAGTCCTTCTCAATGTTAATCTCTACAGGGTCGATGTTGGAGAACAGGTAACCGTTGTTCTGGTATAGGTTGACCACTGCATCTTCATCTACAATCAGTCGTTCCTGCAATTTCTTCTGGTTGTATACATCCCCCGGAGCCATGTTGAGCAGCTGCTCCAGCTGCGCGGAGGAATATTGTGTGTTGCCCACCCAGTTGATGGAGCGGATATGATACAAGGGTCCCTCTTCAAGAGCAATCTCGATGTTGACTGTTTTCTCGTCGTGTTTAAAAACAGTGTCGCGGGTTATCTCAGCGTCACGGTATCCTTTTTCGTGGTACTTGCCAATCAGGTTCTTTTTATCCTCTTCATAGAGTTCCTCCACAAATTTCTTCGCACGGAATAGGTTGCGCAACCTCCCTTTCTCATTGGTCTTCTTCATCGCCCATTTGAGCTGGTTGTCGCTGAGAGCTTCATTGCCCTCTATCAAAATGCTGTTGACCTTCAGCTTTTCTTTCTTGTCCACATTGATCTCCAGTACCACCTGATTCAGTTGTGTAGTATCAGGTCGTTGAAAAATGCGTACCTCGGCATCACCAAACCCCTTTTCATCGTAAAAACTTTTGATGATGGTCTCAGCCCGTGCAATCTGTGGAGGGGTGATCTGGTTACCTTTTACAAAACCGATCTTCTTCTCTATATCGTCCTGTTCACTCTTCTTCATGCCCAAATAGCGAATGTTGGCTACTCTTGGCCGGTCGGTGAGTCGGATTTCAAGCCATACGCTGTCGCCCTCGATTTTGTTCTGCAGGATCTTGACATCGGAGAAGAGCCCTTGCCGCCAAAAACGCTTCAGTGCACCGGTGATCTCCTCTCCGGGAATCTGAATCTCCTGACCCTTTGCCAGACCAGAGAAGCCTACTAGAACAAACTTCTGATCTTCATACATGGTTCCCTCCACACCAGTAATGTCGATATCGGCAATGATGTACTTTTTGGGAGGGGCTGTGTAGTTCACATTCAGTTCTGCAGGCTGACCTTCAGTAATGGTGTCATTCTGTTGTGCCGGCAATGTTGCCTGTGAAAGAGCAATGGCTAGTATCAATAATGGTAATGTTCTCTTCAACATTGTGATGTGATTATTCTTTTCGATTACTCCCCGCAGGAGCAGTGTAGATTTATTATTGTTCCGATTCAATTTGTTCACTGATCTTGCCAAACCGTCTCTCCCTTTTCTGGTAATCGAGGATCGCTTTGAAAAGCTCCTCATCATTGAAATCTGGCCAGAATGTTTCGGTGAAATAGAATTCGGCGTAGGCCGACTGCCACAGAAGGAAATTGCTGATACGCTTTTCACCGCCGGTGCGAATCAATAGATCCGGATCGGGCAATGCGTTGGTGGTGAGGTAGCTGTTAAGTGTATCCTCGCAGATATCCTCCTTGTGTAGAATCCCTGACTCAATGTCGTCACTGATCTTTCTCACAGCCTGTGTCAACTCCCATTTCGATGAATAGCTCAGGGCAATCACAAGAGTGAGCTTTTTCCCTCCTGCTGTTTCCTGAATACAATCTTGCAGGATCTTTCTGACATTTTCTGGAAGACGATCAAGATTACCGATTGCGACAATCCGTACACCGTTCTTTTTTAGTTCTGCTGTCTCACGTGTCAAGGCGTAGACCATCAGATCCATCAATCCACTCACCTCTTCTGCAGGACGATGCCAGTTCTCAGTTGAGAACGCATATAACGTCAGGTATTGAATCGATGCGGCTGAAGCTGCTTCTACTACTCTCCTGATCGCCTCAACTCCCTCCCTGTGTCCTTCACTTCTGTCCAGACCCCTGGTTCTAGCCCATCGTCCGTTACCATCCATGATAATGGCTATATGTGCAGGAAGTCGGTTATGATCCAGTTTGTCAATCAACGACATCTCTTGTTGGTTGTTTTGTTAGTTGCCACAACAGGGATCACGACGCAAGCCGAAATCCCATGTCAGGAAAATCATTGTAATCGAATACCAGTCCTGATTCTTCAAAAGAGAACCCCGAATGCCGTAGGGATATTCCAGATCCGGCTCTTTGCCATTGCGTGTCACATCAAAGTCATCACCGAACAACTTTCTCATCGAGAATTCAATTCCGATATTCATCCTGTTTTTTATTTTATACTTCACTCCGGCACCTATTGGGATACTCATGCTTGAAAATAACCGCTCACCAGAGGCGGCTGTCAAACCTGCGCCGGCCAGCAGATAAGGTGTGTAGCGACTGGTTTGAAGATATCCCTGCCGGTCACTGTATGGCAGAAAGTTGAATTCTACCTGTGCACCCGTCTCGGCAAAGGTCCTGCTGAAGGCATGATCGGCCCCATAAGGAAAACTGTTACCGCTGCCGGCAGTGTTGCCGGTGACTCTGCCTGCCAGCACGTTTGCTCTAACAGCCCAATGAAGGCTGATGTTGTAACGCATCAGCAAGCCGCCTGCAATGCCAGGATATTTAAAGAGGCTATTCTTGTTGGCATCACCCATGTAAAACGAAGTACCGGCAGCACCTCCAATCTCATAACGGTACTCCTGTGCTTGGAGTGTTATGGAGAAGATGAACCAGCAGGAGAGGATGATCCAAAAGGAGCGCATTTTTACATTCCTGAAAATTTATTGAGGCGACCCCTCCATACATCGGCAATTTGTGATTCCTGTAAAGATATTCCGCCGAATATCCATATATAGTTTTCCGCATCGGTCGATACCGATGCATTTGTCCTCGTTGTGAATTCTTCCGGAAGTGACTGGTTCTCCCCTGTTTTGACCCAATCCAATCCGTGATTGTTGGAGTGGTAGAGGCTGTTTCCTTCCGCTGTGGCTGTCATCAGGTAGGGCTTGCTGTCATAATAGAACAGACTGCTACCCCGCAGCACGAGTGATTCCGGCACCCTTGAAAAAATCCAACTGATCTGGTCCTCTTTTTGCTGCAGCATCCATAAGAGATTGCTGTGACTGCTGTTCGCAGGTATTCCTCCTGCGAGCAAGAGGTGCTTGATGGAGTAGGATGCGGGGTCATTCACCTGTGTTACAGAAAAATCACTCAGCGGGAAATTTTCGGGAAGGTTATTCATCACCACCACATCCGTGAAATCAGTTGTTACTGCAAAATGGAGTTTCTCACCCTGTGCTATGGCAAGCAATATCTTGTCACCTTCTATGGTAGGTAGTGTGCCATAAATCGCTTGCACATTCAGGTCGGGGAATAGGCTGTTCCAGATGATCCCATCCGATGAATGATAGAGCGTATTGGTCAGGCTATTCAGCCCGATGACACCATTGTTTGTTGTGGTAAGGGTAGTGAGATTGATTGTGGAAGGTAATCCCACAAGGTTGAGGGTGTTCCAGACAAGATTCTCACCTGTTTCTGCCATCACAGCTTCAATTCCGTTATTTGTCTGAAGGTAGGTGATTAGCCGACCGTTCAGCAGCACTGAATGCTGTGAGATGAAAGGAGCAGGCAGATAATCACTGGCCATTTCTTGCCAGGTGAGGATGTATGGATCTTCCTGGTAAATGTTCAGTTCAAAACGATATTCTTTTTTCGAAATCCCATCAGGAGCGGTTGTAGTGATCAAGCTGAGCCGATTGATTGCCACCGAGTCAGACGCTTGCCAGAGGTAGGTGCTATCCTCATCAAGAGTCAGCGTTACCTGTGAAAAAGGATTGTAAAGGTTGGAACCGCTAATCTCCAGCGCCACACTGTCTACATGAAAAAGATAGGGCAGTGGCTCGTCGTTAAAAATCCTCCCATTAATCTGATCGATGGTGAATTTGGTTGCAGACAACAAATCAGTCGTGTCCGTTTTTGAGGAGAGTGAGAAGGAATAGATCTGTGCATCAGGTGAATATTCCACATTGTCAGTCGATGAATTCAGGCAAGAGGAGAGGAACAACAAGGTCATGACGAGCACCGATGCCAAGGGGAAATATTTTGATATCATTTGTTTCAAAAAATATTGTAAACCAGGTTTAAGTAATTGCAAAAGTAGGAAGATTTTTCGCTTTAACCATATTAAAATGAATATTTAAAGAAAATTTCGAGTTATTTTACTCTTTAAATGAAACTGCAACGAACTTGCGAAATTTTTTACCTGGATGATTTCACCTTGTATCTCAGGTGCTTTTACGCCCCTGCCGAGTTTTATCTCCGATCGCTCTACATAGGCTTCATCCCACAATCGGGCATCAATAAAGCTGCTCAACAATCGGGATCCACCCTCCACCAGCAGTGAGTGTATATTTTCATTATAGAGATGATCTAATATCTGGCTGTTGACATCGCCCTGGAAGTCTATGTTGACAACTTGAACACCAGCCGAAGAGGGGAAAGGCTCACGAGAAATAGCACTAAAGAGGATGGTAGGTGCTTCTCCGTTAAAGAGTGCCGCATTGGATGGGATTTTATGATCCCGGTCAATCACTACCCGCGTGGGATTTGCTCCAAACCATTTTCTTGCGGTAAGCTGTGGGTTGTCCAGCAGTGCGGTGTTTGTCCCCACCATGATGCCTGCCACCTCTGTGCGAAACTTATGTACGATTGTTTGTGTGATAGGATTGGAGATGATGGCTGGAGTTCTTTCCGTAAGCGATGAACGCAGGTGGTCCATATATCCGTCGCGGCTTTCTGCCCATTTGAGAATCACGTATGGCCTTTTTTGAAGCTGGTTGACGAAAAAGGATCTGTTGAGTTCACGGGCTTCCTGTTCCATCAATCCAACAGAGACTTCAACACCTCCTTCTCTCATCATGGCAATCCCCTTGCCTGCAACCATCGGATTGGGGTCTGTCACCGCCACCACCACCCGTGGGATACGTCGTGAAACAATCAATGCTGCACAGGGGGGTGTCTTACCCTGATGGGCACAAGGTTCCAGTGTAACGTAGAGTGTACTTTCGCTGAGAAGGGAGGGATCCTTGACAGAGGCGATGGCGTTCACCTCGGCGTGTGGTTCACCGTATTTGCGGTGATACCCTTCGCCAATGATCTTGTTGCTGTGGACTATGACCGCTCCTACCATGGGATTGGAGCCGGTGTAACCCTTGCCCTTCCGGGCCAGCTGAAGAGATCGCTCCATGTAGATAGATTGTATGCTCATTTTTTCTATCTTTGCTTTGGTGATACCCCCGTTGTTTGACGGAGGATCAATACCTCATATAATGGACCTGTTATGCATCAGATCATTCGCTATATCCGGCAAGCACTGAGTGAACACTATTCCCCTTCCGAAACTTCCCTTTTGGCACGGATCATCCTGGAAGAGTTGAGTGGCTTTTCTTATGCTTACTTAACCTCCGGCAAATTTAGCAATTTATCCGATTGCCAGGAGCGTAAACTGCAAGAGATTCTCTCCAGACTGAAAAAGGGAGAACCTTATCAATATGTGATGGGGAAAACAACCTTTTATGGCATCGACTTACAGGTGGGGCGTGAGGTGCTGATTCCCCGTCCCGAAACAGAAGAGCTGGTGGAGTGGGTCATCGCAGATTGTGGAGATGGAGCGACAGACATTCTGGACATTGGTACTGGCAGCGGTTGCATCGCTATAGCCCTGGCCGTGAAGTTGCCACAGGTGAAGGTGCATGCCTGGGACATCTCTGACGCCGCTTTGCAGGTGGCGCAGAGGAATGCTCAGCTCAATCATGTGGAGGTGCACTTCGGACAACGAGACATCCTGAAACCCTTCACTGAGGAGAGCCGGTATGACATTGTTGTTAGCAATCCACCTTACATCACCCAGTCGGAGAAAACAACGATGGATCGTACTGTGACTGCTTATGAACCGGGGGAAGCACTTTTTGTGCCTGACAGGGATCCTATCCTTTTCTACGAGCGCATAGCCATGCTGGGTGAGGATCTGCTCAAGGAGGGTGGACGGCTTTTCTTTGAGATTCACCGTAGCAGAGGCGACGAGGTGTGTGCGAAATTGCACGAAATGGGATACCGGGAGATCGAGCTGAGAAAGGATCTTTCCGGAAATGAGCGTATGATTAGGGCGATAAAATGTGAACAACGATGAAACAAAAAGCGAAAAATGTTACTCAGAAACAGGCATATGCCCGTATGACACGCATCTGTGCCAGGAAAGAGTATGCACCGTACGAAATCAGACAGAAGCTGTTGTTGTTGGGACTCGCTGACAACGTGGTGGATAAGCTTGTGAAACGATTGATCAAAGAGAGGTATATCGATGAGCGGCGTTACGCGGAGAGTTACATTCGCGACAAGCTTCAGTTTAACAAATGGGGTAAACGAAAAATTGAACTGCATCTCGCCCAAAAGAGAATTTCACCGGATGTGGTCGGTGATGCCTTCGCTCAATTTTCCGAAAGCCAGTTTTCCGAACTACTGTTGTTGTTGCTTCAAAAAAAGCTTAAGAGTGTTTCCGGACGATCTGTGCCTGAGCGGAGAATGAAGTTACTTCGCTATGCGTTGGGAAGAGGATTCACTGTCGATGAAATTGGTCAATGCCTGAAAATGATGGATCTCGATTCAAGCCCAGATGAGACGCAATGACTTGATGAGTATTCTCTCTTCACTTTTTTTTCCGAAGGTGTGTGCCGTATGCGGTGAAGCGTTACTCTCCGGTGAAGAGGCTCTTTGCCTGCGCTGCTTGTACAAATTACCCCGAACAAATAACTATCAGGAGAAGGACAATGCTGCCGAGAAACTGATGGCCGGCCGCATCCCTTTTGAACGGATTGCCAGCTTCTGTGTCTACACCAAAGGAGGGGTACTGCCTCCACTGATTCACCAGTTGAAGTACCATCAACGACAGGAAGTTGGTCTCCTGATGGGGCGCCTCTTCGGTGAAGATCTGTTGGGGAGCGACTTCCTTGCACCCGTTCAGCTAATCGTGCCAGTACCACTCCATCCGCGAAAGGAAAAATCCAGGGGTTACAACCAGTCGCAACTGATAGCTCAAGGACTTTCACAGGCTACCGCTCTTCCCCTTTCCGTTGGAAATCTCATCCGTGAGGTTTACAATCCCACGCAAACAGTTCGAACCCGTACACAACGCTGGGAGAATGTGCGTGACATCTTCCGTGTCTCCCACCCGGAGGCGTTTCAGGACAAACATCTGCTGCTGGTAGACGATGTCATCACCACCGGTTCTACCCTGGAGGCCTGCGGCATAGCGCTTACCTGCTGCCGGGGAGTGAAGATCAGCATCGCCACCCTCGGCGAGGTGTACTGATTTTTTTTCTGAAATAAATCTCACTTACGGATGAAAAGCGTACTTTTGTGATTCATCTCAAAAAACCTGCAACACTATGCATGACGTTCAAAAACTGACAGCTGAAAAACTGCTGCGAATAAAAGCTATCAAATTGCAGCCCTCCAATCCCTTCACCTGGGCTTCGGGCTGGAAATCACCCATATACTGCGACAATCGAAAACTGATGTCCTATCCTGCCATTCGCAACTTCATTAAGGTGGAGTTTGCCAGGCTGATACTTGAAAAGTATCCCCAAGTCGATGCCATCGCGGGTGTGGCTACAGGTGCCATCGCTCCGGGAGTGTTGGTCGCTGATCTGCTGGGACTCCCCTTTGTCTATATTCGTGCTACACCCAAGGATCATGGCCTGGAGAATCTTATCGAAGGTGACCTGAAGCCAAAACAGAAGGTTGTGGTGATCGAGGATTTGGTTTCCACCGGTGGCAGCAGCCTCAAGGCGGTGGAGGCAATCCGCCGTGACGGATCGGATGTGCTGGGAATGGTGGCAGTCTTCACTTACGGTTTCCCTCTCGCGCTAGAGAGCATGCATGATGCAAGGGTGGAGCTCACCACGCTCTGCAACTATGATGCAATCCTCGACGAGGCAGTGGCCACCGATTACATCGATGAATCGGAGCTTAAAACACTACAGGACTGGCGCAGGAATCCCGACCAGTGGGGTCAGACACCCAAAAAAGGCAAACGATGACAGAATTCGTAAGCGACGTAAAAACAATCCTGTACAGTGATGCTGATGTGTACCGCGTACTCTCTGATCCCCGCAACCTGGAGAAGGTGAAAAATGAGATCCCTGAAGATCAGATTCGGGACCTTTCTTTTGATGAGGATAGCATCTCCTTTAGTGTAAATCCGATTGGTTCGGTGCGATTCCTGCTGACTGAGCGGGAACCGAACAAGGTGGTGAAACTGAAATCTGAAAAGCTCCCCTTTGATGTCTTCCTTTGGATACAGCTGGTTGCAAAAGGAGAGAAGGATACCAGACTGCGTCTGACACTCCGCGCCGAACTGAATCCCTTTCTCCGGGGCATGGTGGAAAAGCCGATGAAGGAGATGCTGGAGAAGATGTCGGAGGCGTTGTCACGGTTGCCCTACGACCGTATATAGCCGGCGCAATCATTCTCTTGTCGGAGCATTGGCCGCATCTGGGTTTTTATTTCACCTTAATTCAGACCTAACTGACTCTAATCTCGTTCTAATAGATTAGAACGAGATTAGAACCATATTAGAACCATATTAGAACGAGATTAGAACGAGTACCGAACAAATACCGAACAAAGTGAAGCGAAATGTTGAGATGGAATATGGCATTTCCATCTCAACATAACATACATAAGAAACTTTAATTGTCTCTATTTTCGTGTCTCATCCGGATTACTCCCTCTTCGCCTTTTTGCAAGTTGAATGACACAAAACCCTCTTCCATCGGTACCATTTCTCCGTTTATTTCAACTTCAGAAACATATGAGGGTACTTTGAGCGTGAACATATTGGATTGAGTGGCTACGAACCGAATGTTGGTCAGTTTATGATCCTGCCAAACGGCATCTACCGCTGCTCCTCCCCGTACGCGTAACCCACGGAAGCTGCCCTCCGACCAGTTATCAGGCAATGCAGGCAACAGATGGATATACCCGTCGTGACTCTGAATGAGCATCTCCGCAATGCCGGCTGTACCCCCCAGGTTCCCGTCAATTTGAAAGGGTGGGTGTGCACAAAAGAGGTTGGGGTAGGTGCCCGCTTTTGCCCTCATGCTGGCATTTTCCATCGCCGGTTCCAACAGGCTTTTCAGCAATTTGTAGGCCCTGTTGCCATCATGCAAACGGGCCCAGAAGTTGATCTTCCAGGCGCGTGACCAGCCTGTACCCTCATCACCCCTGCGGTTCAGCGTCTTCCTCGCCGCATCGGCCAGCTCCGGTGTGGTAACCGGTGAGATTTGGTTGGAGGGATGCAATGCGTAGAGATGTGACACATGTCGGTGATGGGGATCCTGTTCCTCGTAATCCTCCAGCCATTCCTGTAAATAGCCCGCGGGACTGATCTGCATTGGTGGCAGCTGTGGCAGTGCTTCCCTGATCTGATCAACTGTCTCATTGTTAATTCCAAGGATTTCAGCTGCCGAAATGATATTGGTGAACAGTTCCCGGATGATCTGCACATCCATGGAGGGTCCCATGCATACATAAACCGGTTCACTATTGCCGGGGAGATAAAAGGCGTTTTCGGGTGAGGAGGAGGGAGCAGTTACCAACCACCCATTTTTGGGTTCACGAATCATGCTGCTCAGGAAAAACCGGGCAGCACCTTCAAGGACGGGGTATACTGATTGAAGATAGTCCTGGTCACCGCTGAAAGCATATTGTTCCCAGAGATGCTGGCAGAGCCAGGCCCCGCCGGTGTTGGTGGCTCCCCAGGAGGCATGCTCACCGGGTGCGGTGAATTGCCAGGGATTGCTCATCATATGGGCAACCCATCCCTCCGCACCATAGAAGGTGGATGCAGTGGCTTCTCCCGATTCAACCAGCGATGTGGTGTAACGGGTCAACGGTTTGTGCAGCTCGGCAAGATTGCATACCTCTGCCGGCCAGTAGTTCATCTGCAGGTTGATGTTGAGGTGGTAATCACCGTTCCAGGGAGTCTGCAGTTGATTGGCCCACAATCCCTGCAGGTTGAGCGGCAGGCTGTGCTCACGGGTGCCGCTGATCATCAGGTAGCGCCCATACTGAAAATAGAGGGCGGCGAAGGCAGGATCGTCGTTGTGCTGGAATGCTGACAGACGTTCCGGTGTTGTACTGTTGTTATCTTGTTCACCCAAGTAGAGTTCCACACGATCGAACTTCTCCCGGTACTTTGCAATGTGATTTTCTTTCAGTTTTTTGAAGGAGTTGGAATCTGCTGCTTCAAGCAAGCTGTCAACCATGGTATGATAATCACTTTCCAGTAGATCGGTGGCGGTTGAAATAACCAACAGTACCTCATCGGCACCCTCAACCCTGAGCAACTGTCCCTCCTGCGAAGTGATTCCCCCTTTGTTGATCATCTTCAGGCGGGTGAGGTAACGCACTCCTTCGTCACCGTTGTTGCCGTCGTTCAGTTGTCCTTCCATCCGGAGTCCCTTTTCTTCGAGAGTAATAGTAGCTCTCTCGCGACGACTGAGCTCCAGATCAAAGGTGACCGCCTCTTTCTTGTCCGCCCCAATCCGAATCAGCAGCAGGTCATCGCTGTGCGATGCCAGGTATTCCCGTGTGTAGGTGGTACTTCCCGCGGTGAAGCGTGTGGTAGCTGCCGCATCGTTCAGTGAGAGTTCCCGTTTGTAATCCCGGATGCTGTCCCCTTCCTGGTATTTGTGGGTGATATGTAACTCCCCAACCATTTGGAAGGAGCCGTATGGAGCATCTTTGCCATTGCCGTAAGCTGATCCCTGACCACCACACCTGAAATGTTCATACATCACTTTCTGAGCTTCCAGGTTGTTGCCATCCAGCAGCAGCTGTCTGATCACCGGCAGATATTCAATGGCTTCGGGATTGAGTGCTTCGGGATCCTCGCTGCCGGACCACATGGTGATGTCGTTCAACACAATCATCTCCTGCTCTACTCCCCCGTCAGGCATCATGCCTATGCGTCCATTGCCCAGAGGCAGCGTCTCTTCCCAGCTATTGGCAGGTGTGTCGTAGTGTAATGAAAGCTCCTGTCCGTTTGGTTGGTTGTTGCAACTTGTTGATAACAGCAGTAACGCCATCAGGGAAATCAAAGGAAATTTTTTCATCAGTTCTCAATTAAAAAAGTATCAGTTAGAGGTATGTCTTTTGAGGCGGCACCCATCATCATTTATCTCGTTATAAAAAATCCAGTTCCGCGATTGCCAATGATTTCCCATCTCCTGCAATCCCGGTCGCTTCGATCCGGATATATCGGGTTGTTACCGGTTGTGTCAAGCGATGTGTCCGGGGTGTGGGATCATTGATCAGGTTGCCGAACAGAAATTTCTCCACCGTTTCCCACCGTTCTCCGTCCATACTGACCTGCAGGATTCCCTCTGCCATCATCCCATCACCATGAACGGTTTGCGGGGCATAGACCATTGCATTTAACTGCTGTGTCGATCCCAGGTCAATGGCAATATAGTGGGGTTCGGAATTCTCGTCCGATTGCCAGTAGCTGTGTGGGTCGGCATCGAAAGCAAAATGAGCGGCTTGGCTCTCCTGCTGACTGCTTGCGCTGAGCAATGTCCATTCTTTTTTCACGAGCCCGAACGCTTCCTGATGCACCAGACCCTTCATGTCGTTCGCAAATGAAACCGCTTTCAGTTCGTTTCGTTCAACCCTTACCGGTTGGGTGTATCTGTGGGAGGCTTGGGTAGGTTCACTACCGTCGAGCGTGTAATATATTTCATACCCTTTGCTCAGGTTGACGGCAGCATTCTCTCCATGTTGATTCCAGTTGAAGTCTGACTGGCGGGGTGCGATGGTGACCATGCCTTCTATGTCTCGCGAGAATGTGAGCTGTGGCGGCCGCGTTTGGTAATAATGGGCGGAAACGTGGCTGATGGCCGGGTCAAGACGTGCCGCAGTCACACGGATACGGATCTTCTCCGTGGTGACGTCCGGAAATCGGAGGATCCGCTTGTAACCAATGTTGGTTGCCGTTGCAACCTCCACCCATCTGTCCCCGATCCAGGCATCTACAGCGTGCGCCTCTACCCGTTCACTGTGGGTGGCGATAGCCTCCTGCAGCATCAGGCGGTTGATTGTAACGGGAGCAGGCAGCGTCAGAATCAGTTCACGCGATCCCTCATCCAACAGGAGATATGTATCAGGATCGCAGTCCAGCAACTCTGCAGCTCCTTCGGCACCTTGTAGCAAATCCACTTCATAGGTCTCCCTGATCCGTTTGCCTACAGCTTCCAGTACAGCCACATCTTCAGGGGAGAACATCCCTTCGCGGTTGGGAGGAATGTTGAGCAGGAAAGTAGAGTTTCCACCCACAGAGCGTTCGTAGATATCAAACACATCGTCGGCACTTCGGACCTTCTGATGGGTGTCGTCGCGGTAGAACCATCCTTCACGAATGGAGGTGTTGGTCTCAGCTTGCTGGTAGTGCAGGTATTTACCTTGGTAAAGTATCTTACGGGAGCCGAGATCCGTTTCTGTACGGTCGGGGAAGAGGGAGGAGTTGCCCGGATCATCGGGATAGGTGATCACATTCCACTCGGTGTCACGGGTGGCTCCCCCTTCGTTCCCACACCAGCGGATATCTTCACGCCCGAAAATTACTGCTTTGGGCGCCAGGGTGCGGATCAGCTCCCGCCACGCAGGATAGTTGTAAGTCTGTCCCCCCTTCCTTTTAGGGTGTGCCCCGTCGAACCATACTTCATGAATCTCTCCATATTCGGTCAGGATCTCGAAGAGCTGGTTCAGGAAATATTCGTTGTAGTCATCCACCTCAAAGGTGAAGGTGGTCTTGTTCTTGAACGGTCGTCCCGGCACCTGGCGGGGGATGGTTCGTTTTGTGTATGCACTGAGATTGCCGTAAAGCCCTTCCGGATGTTCAATCTGGTGGAGATCTGCCGGTGAGAGGTAAACCCCGAGCTTCAGGTCATGTTTCTTGCAGGACTCAGACAGCTCCCTGAGAATGTCTCCCTTTCCGTGACGATAACCCGAGGACATGATGCCGTGGTCGGTATAACGACTCTGCCAGAGGACAAAGCCATCATGATGCTTCACGGTGAGGATGACCATTTTCATGCCTGCGGCTTTCATTGCACGGCACCATTGGTCGGTATCCAGGTTCTTCAGGTCGAAGACACCGGGGTCCTCCATACCGCTGCCCCACTCCTTGCGTGTGAAGGTGTTCGGGCCAAAGTGGATGAATGCGATGAACTCGTTCCGGAGTGCTTCCAACTGATTGTCTGATGGAATCACATGCGCGGCTTTTGCAATGATCAGCTCATGGCTGTCCCCTTCATCTATTCTGATGGTTTGTGCTGGTGTGATGGTCTGTTGTGCCGGGAGAAAGAACGACAACAGCATAATTGAAGAACTGAGTAGGAATTTCTTGATCATTGTGGTTGTTGTTTTCGTTAGTGCAATTGAACAATTTGTATCCAATTCTTCATCTTCAGGTTCAATTTTTCAATCGTGATTAAAGTTTACGCGTGATGAACAGCGAAGCTTCTCCGGTAGGCTTTCCTGCCATACCATGCCACTACCAGAAAGCTGATCAGTGGAAGAATGAATGAAGCATTGACCGCCGGGAAGTCAGTGCCGATAATTCCCATGTCGATGATACTGGCCTGCAGGGGAGGTAGCAGTGATCCGCCCAAGATGGCCATGATCAACCCCGCTGCGCCGAACTTGGCATCCTCACCCATTCCTTTCAGCGCAATACCGTAAATGGTGGGGAACATGAGCGACATACAACCGGAGATAGCCACCAGACAGTAAAGACCCCATACATCTCTGAAGAATATCACACCCAGGGAAAGGATGGCTGCTGTGACGGCAAACGTACGCAGCATCTTTCCCGGGTTGAAGAATTTCATCAGATAGGTTGCTACGAAACGGCTCACGATAAAAAGTGACATGGCCACGATGTTGTGCTTCTGCGACAATACTTCGGCTGCCTGTTCATCCATTCCCTGTGCCATGAACACACGGGTGCCGTATTGAATGATAAAGGTCCAGCACATGATCTGAGCCCCCACATAAAAAAACTGGGCAATTACCCCCTCCCGGTAGTTGGGGACGGAGAAGATCCGCCTGATCGTGCTGCCGAAATAAAATGTCTTCTCCTTGTCTCCGTTCACCGGCATGCGGGTGAAGAAAATGATCAGGAAAATGAGGACCACTACCAGCCCGATGGCCAGGTATGGTGTGATGAGGATGGAGAGGTCGGATTGACTGAGAAGTATGAATTCATCCTCCGGAAGTGCTGCCCGTTCGGTTGAGCTCATCGGGTTGAGACGTGCCTGAATGAACTGCATGGCTACGAACATACCCATCAGCGATCCGAGGGGGTTGAACGACTGTGCCAGGTTGAGCCTGCGCGTGGCATTCTCCTCCGGACCCATGGTGAGGATATAGGGGTTGGCGCTGGTTTCCAGAAACGACAATCCACAGGTCAACACAAAGTAGGCGAACAGAAACGGCCAATAACTACCCATCATTTTCGCCGGGAAGAAGAGAAATGCACCGATGGCATAGAGTGCCAGCCCCATCAGGATACCCGATTTGTAGGAGAATTTCTTGATGAAGATTGCAGCCGGAAAGGCCATCGCAAAATAGCCTCCGTAGAAAGCCACTTGTACCAGTGCTCCTTGGGTAACATTCATCCGGAAAATCTTAGAGAATGCTTTCACCATCGGGTTGGTGATGTCGTTGGCAAATCCCCATAGGGCAAAACAGGATGTGATGATGATGAAAGGAATCAGGTAGTTGACACCGTTGTGTCGCAGCAAGGGTAGTATTGTTTTATTCATGATTCTGTTTTTTATTTGACCACCCCTTTTTTCAGGATGATATTAGCGTACAAAGCCTCTTCGCCCGTGGCAATTACTGCATAGGCTTCTCTGGCTCTCTGGTAAAAAGGAAACCGATCGAGGTAGCCAATCCTGCAGGGTTCACCGGAACATTGCAGGAGGTTTAAATAGTCCTCCCAGATTACCGGTTTATAATTGTCACCAGGAACCACATTCATCAGAAAAAGCTGATGTTCACTATAACTGTCAAGTGGAAACAGCTCCAACAGTGCTTCCAGGATCTCCGTGCCGGAGAGACCGTCGGCCCTGATCACATTGGAGGAACAGGTGTGAGAGGGGAAATTTGCGTCGGCAATTACAATCTCATCGCCATGGCCCATCTCCATCAATGTTTTTACCAGCAACGGTGACAGAATCTTTGGTATTTTTTTCAGCATAACAATCCCGTGTTTGTGGTTTTTATTGATAGATGGGTCCGAAACTATTGCAAGCACGGTAATCAGCCCCCTCTTTCTCCATGCCGAAAGCGTTCCACACGGAGGGCCTGAAGATATCATCATCAACAATGTTATGCATGCATACCGGGATGCGCAGCATCGATGCCAGCGTAATCAAATCTTTACCGATATGGCCGTAGCTGATGGCACCATGATTGGCTCCCCAGTTATTCATCACCGAATAGACATCCCGGAAGGCGGGCTTGTCGGTGAGGCGCGGCACGAACCAGGTGGTGGGCCAGGTCTTGTCGGTACGCTCATTCAGAATCTTGTGCACCTCAGCTTCAATCTCCACGGTTCACCCTTCAGCGATCTGTAACACGGGTCCCACCCCTTTCACCAGATTCACTCTCGACATGGTCACCGGCATACCTCCTTCCGACAGGAAATTGGAGGAGTAACCGCCACCACGGAAATAATCACGGTTGGCAGGATACCAGGTGGTAGCCGCAAGGCACTCATCTGTTTCCTGCGGGGTGATCTCCCAGTGTGGTTTCAGCGCCGGCTTCCCGTTGAGGCGTTGTCTGCCGGTACCATCGAGGGTGGTGGAGCCTGAGTTGATCAGGTGAATGATGCCGTTTGCAGCCCTCCCGGTGAGCTCTTTGCCGGTTACTCTTTTAACCGCTTCGGGACTCCAGTAAGTGCGTACATCCGAGAAGAGTTGCGCCGTGTTGGTGAGGAGGTGTCCAAAAAGCATCGTCACTCCGTTGAGTGCATCATTCTCGGTGGCCACGACAAATGCTTCGCGGATTCCGTTCCAGTCGAATGAGCTGTTAAGAATCGCTTCTGAGAAATCTCCATTTGGACGGAAATCGGTCCACTGTCGTTGACCCTGAAAACCGGCGGCGATGGCGTTGTGTCCGATAGCTTCCTCCTTGAACCCCATCTCCCGCAGTTTCGGATTGCCGGTCATCAGGTCGCGTATGATCAGGGTCATCTTCACCACAAACTCCCAGTCGGCATCCATCACCTCGCGCGATCTCTTTTTTGCTTCACTGTTAAAGTCCTCGCCCTCATTGGGCTTGCACTTTTCTTCCGTCCAGGCCATTGCCCTCTCAAATTCAGCCCGGTCGTAGATGCCTTCTTCCATGCGACGCAATATCTCGGTGGAGTCAACGGACTCGTTGCGCATGCCCAGGTACTCCTGAAAGAAGTCGGGATTAACCATCGATCCGGCGATACCCATGGAGACACTGCCGATGGAGAGGTAGGAGCGGCCGCGCATGGTTGCAACCGCTTGTGCCGCACGGGCAAAGCGGAGCAGCTTTTCCTGTACATCGTCTGGAATGCTGTTGTCACTGATGTCCTGGATGTCACGCCCGTAGATGCCAAAAGCGGGTAACCCTTTCTGCGCGTGTGCAGCCAACACCGCAGCAAGGTATACTGCACCGGGTCGCTCGGTACCGTTGAAACCCCATACTGCTTTCGGATAATGCGGGTTCATGTCCATTGTCTCAGTCCCGTAACACCAACAGGAGGTGACTGTGATGGTTGCACCTACACCTGCGCGTTCAAACTTTTCTGCACAGGCGGCGCTCTCACCCACACGTCCGATGGTGCCATCTGCAATTACACACTCTACGGGGCTGCCGTCACCATTCTTCAGGTGGCTGCTTATGAGATCTGATACCGCCCTGGCCAGGTTCATCGTTTTATCTTCAAGGCTCTCCCTGACACCTCCCTGTCGGCCGTCAATTACCGGTCGAATTCCGATTTTTGGATAGTTATGCATAAAGAATATATATTTATAATTGTTTCTGTTAATAAGAATTTCGTTCTGTAATGGTCGTTGGTAAATATGTCTGAATTGGTTCTCCCGAAGTCACAAATGCAGCTGCCAGTTCTCCCATGCGACGAAAGTCAATGCTGATGCTGGAGATACCGACATCTATCACTTCATAAAAAGGATTTTCATTGTACGCCAGCAACCCATAATCATATTTCATCCGGAGCTTTTCTTTGCGTCCCTGCCTGATGATGTTCACGATGTCCTCCTGTTTGATCACCAGATAGAAGGAACTGGTGCTGATGGTACTCTCTTCATTCACCTCATCCAGGATCTCAAAGTCGAAATCATTGTCGATACAAAACTTACTGAAGTACTCTTTGCTACTGGCGGGATGTTTGTGACTCTTGTTAAATACAAAATATAGTTTTCGGTAGTTTCGAAGACGATCCTTAATACTTTCCAGCGCTTGGTAAAGTGCTTCGTCGAAATCCTGACAGAGATAGGAGAAATCATCTTTGGCAAATTTCCCAAAATCGAGCAGAAGTAATCTCTTCTTGTCGAGTTTTCCCAATGAATCCGCAAAATTCTCATTGTGGTAGTTCATGACAATGTAATGGTTGTACATGCCTGCTGCATCGTCGATGATCTGATTGAAGAGCTGTTCGTTGTATTGGTGAAACCAGAGATCGATTTGGTAGTTGTCCGGAAGATTATTGCGAAGTGTGTTATAAAGTACCTCCTTGAATGGAGAATATTCATCCAGAAGCAAAAGGATGTTCCTGTTGACAGACGAGACATAATAGTTTTTACCATGTACTGATTCTATAATCCCCCTATTTTTTAAATCAGAAAATGCCTTGAAAACTGTGTCGCGTGAAATGTGAAAATCTTTGCTCAACTGGTTGATGGAGGGAAGCCTATCTCCATAATTCAATTCACTGGAAGCGATTAAATTTTGGATATAATCTACTAGCTGTTGTACTTTCGAGTTTCTGTTGGTAAATTGCAGGTTCATCTTATTCCGGTTTATAGTACTGTGCTGTACTGTGCTAACCGACTGTAAAAATAGAATCAAACTTGCAACAAAAAAAATGATCCGATATGTTGTGCAACACATCAGATGAAATCTTATTGATGTGGGGGTGGCTATTGCAACGCTCCAAATAGCAACCGACCGGACGCTTCACAGTGTCCGGCCGGTTTTTGGAAAATCAAAAAGTCATATAAGAAATAGAACTATTGTCTTGTGGTTTTTTTATATTTAATAGTATTCATCTGATGAGATTACGGGTATCGGGATCTCGGTGCGTGTGTTGACCGAAGCCTCGTTGTACCTGTAAATCACATCATATGTGACATCTTTATCCCATTCTTTTACTTTCACGGACAACATAACCGAATCTGCAGTACTGCTTCTCAGTGGTTTCAGGTCGAAGCAGACAAACCCTTCGAAAAGTTTTGTCCGATCGCTCTGGTAAGCGTTGTGACGGAATTCCAGATTGATAGGGTCATCCGATGATACTGCCGAGGCATTGTTTTTTACAAGGTTGATGGCATGAGGTTTCACCCCACCATAATTGAACATGAAAGAGACGTTAAGATAATCACCCCCTACCCATACCGCATTTGACTTCACCGGGTCATTGCCGATGCTGTCAGCATTCTCAGCGTTCAGTTCAATTACATCTTTGGTAAGAATGTTCCATATGTCATTCACCTTGATGTAATGATCGTAACCGCTTTGTGCATCAGAGAGGATGGTGTAGTTCAGAAATACTCTCTGGTTGAAGGTGGGATTGTAGGGTACTGCACTGGCGGCAGGCCAAAGCCTTTTGCCATTGTCCAACAACAATGAGTATGCATCTTCTCCTTCAGGGCTCACGGTTGCTATGTCGATTCCGAAACTTCCAAGTGAATGAGAATTGTCGTCACATGAAACCATTGCCAGTAAGATACCGGCCGACACTAAAGCAAATGTCAAAAGCGTTTTCCTCATATGAAATCACACGATGATTACTAATTGGAAGATGAATGAATTGCAAAAAACGTTGCACCGGAAAGAGAGAAAAAAGAGCAATTAACAAAGATTAACATAAGCCTCCGGGGTCGTAATCCTACAACCACAGACAGCCGAAGATTAACCGTTCGGGTAAAGTTTGCGAATCAGGTCCTGACGGTTCATCTTTTTAAGGGCGCGGATGATCTGTTGCTTATTACGCCGGTCATGCCAAAAGAAGAACTGTCGTTGTCCATTTTTCTCTTCCTTTGAAATGGCGGTGTAGACCGGTTTGAGAGTGTAGGGATGAAAGCCGGTATAGTAGATCTCTGTGGCAAGGGTCATGGGTGAGGGGGTGAAATCCTGAACCTGTTCCAGCTTAAAATTCAGGTCCTTTGTGATTGCGGCAAGTTCGGCCATGTCTTCTTCACTGCACCCCGGATGGGAGGATATGAAATAGGGAATCAGTTGTTGGTTGAGTCCCTCTTTGCGATTCAGCTCGTCAAAGATTGCCTTGAACCGGTGGAAGAGCTTAAAGGAAGGCTTCCGCATCAGCGACAATGTTGCATCTGATGTGTGCTCGGGTGCTACTTTCAATCTCCCCGACACATGACGGGTGATCACCTCCCGCAGGTAGCTTTGTGCGGAGTCGCGATCTGTGGTATCAACTCCTTCTTGCAGCAACATGTCGTAACGGATTCCACTGCCGATAAACGATTTTTTTATACCGGGGATGGCGTCGACCGACCGGTAGATGTCGAGCAGGGGTGCGTGGTTGGTGTTGAGGTTGAAGCATACCTTCGGGAAAATACAGGAGGGGCGTTTGCATTTCTCGCAGATGGAGAGATCCTTCCCTTGCATCCGGTACATATTGGCCGAGGGTCCTCCCAAGTCACTGATGTATCCCTTGAATCCCGGCATCCGGGTAATCCTTTTCACCTCTTCGAGTACCGATGTTTTTGATCTGGATGCGATAAATTTGCCCTGATGGGCAGAGATGGTGCAGAAAGCACAGCCGCCGAAACAGCCTCGATGCAGGTTGACCGAGAACTTGATCATCTCGTAGGCCGGGATCTGTTTTTCGCGATACTTGGGATGGGGCAGGCGGGTATAGGGGAGGTCGTAGGAGGCATCGATCTCCGCTTCGCTCATCGGCGGAAAGGGTGGGTTCACCACGAGCATCTCTCCCTTCACCTCTTGAAGGATGCGGGCCGCATGTAAACGGTTCGACTGCTCCTCTACCACCCTAAAGTTGCGAGCCTGGTTGATTTTCTCCTGAAGGCATTCCTCGTGGGAGAAGAGCGTCACCTCCTCCTCGAAGGGGTTTGGGGGTATGTTTGTACTTGAACAGAGGAAAGCTGTCTGGGGTATCTCCCTTATTTCATTCATGCTCTTTCCGCTTTTCAGCTCAGCGATCAATTGGCGCAGTGGTTGTTCCCCCATTCCGTAGATCAGCAAATCGGCACCCGTCTCTGCCAGGATTGTTTTGTGCAGGGAGTCATCCCAGTAATCGTAGTGCGTTACCCTTCTCAACGAGGCTTCAACACCGCCCAGCACGACAGGTACTTCTGGAAAGAGTTTTTTCAGGATACGGGTGTAGACCGTTACTGCCCGGTCGGGACGCATGTCGGAGCGTCCGTCGGGGGTGTAGGCGTCGTTCGATCGGAGCCGCTTGTTGGCGGTGTAGTGGTTGATCATCGAGTCCATCACGCCGGCGGTCACGGCAAAGAAGAGACGAGGTTTGCCCAGTTTTTTGAAGTCGCGCAGGTCATCCCGCCAGTTTGGCTGAGGTACGATGACCACCCGCAACCCCTCGCTCTCCAGCAGCCGTCCAATCACAGCGGTGCCGAAGGAGGGATGATCCACGTAAGCATCCCCCGAGAAGAGGATCACGTCAGCTTCCTCCCACCCGCGGAGCAGCATCTCTTTTTTGGTGGTGGGCAGCCAGTCGGTTAGTTGCAGGGTTTTCTCCTCTTTCATCTCTTTTCGTGATGTTTCTCTTTTTTTGTCAACTCGTCGGCGATTACCTCTGCCCGGGCTACCGCCAGGTGAATGTTGGCACAGATATTTTCCTCTCCTACCATAGCGGGTATTTTTGACATGTTGAGGCTTGCGCGCAGGGGTTCGCTAACCCCTGAGAGGATTACCTGTATCTTCTCCTTGCGGGAGTTGCGGCAGAGGTTCTCGAGGTTGTTCAACCCGGTGGAATCGATAAAGGGTACCTTGCGCATGCGGATGATGCGTATGCGATGATGGCTTCCAGTTTCGCGCATCAATTCATCGAATTTGTTGGCTACACCGAAAAAGAAGGGGCCATCAATCTCGTACACTTCTGTGTTGTGAGGCAGGTAAAGCACCTCCTCCTCCCGATCGGCAGCGTGTGATTCCATTTCTCTGGTGATGTCAATCTTTCCGGTGGTATGGCTTATCTGTGTACTTTCATTGCTCCGTTTCAGGAAGGCGAAAACCGCCAGCAACAAACCCACTTCTATGGCGATGGTGAGGTCGAAGATGACTGTCAAAAGGAAGGTGGTGAGCAGGATGGCCAGGGTCGATCGTGACTGTTTCAGGAGTGAGCGGAAGGTGCGCCACTCACTCATGTTATAAGCCACCACCACAAGCACTCCGGCCAGGCAGGCCATCGGGATATGTTTTGTCAGATCGCCCAGGAAGAGCACGATCAGCAACAATACAATGGCATGAATGATCCCTGCCACCGGGGTGCGTCCCCCGTTGTTGATGTTGGTCATGGTACGGGCAATGGCACCCGTGGCGGGGATTCCCCCGAAAAAGGGGGCGATAATATTGGCAGCACCCTGGGCTACCAGCTCCATGTTTGAGTTATGCTTTTTTCCTGTCACCCCATCGGCCACCGTGGCCGAGAGAAGCGACTCGATGGCTCCCAGTATGGCGATGGTGAAGGCTGCAGGGAAGAGCATCCGGACAGTCTCGAGGTTTAGGCTTATCTGCTCCACAGCGGGCAGTTGCTTGTTGATCACGAACCGGTCGCCGATGGTTTCTATATTGATGCCGCCGTAATGCTTCATCAACCAGGCAGCCACTGTGATCACTACAATGGCGATGAGTGATCCTGGTATCTTCTTCGATAACTTTGGAGTGAACATGATTATGGCAATACTGGCCAGACCGAGCAACAATGTCCAGCCATCCACCGTGTCGAAATGCTGGAAGTAGATCACCCACTTTTCCAGAAAGCCTGAGGGTAACTTAGGAGTGGTAAGACCGAAGAGATCCTTGATCTGTGTGGAAAAGATGGTGAGGGCGATCCCACTGGTGAATCCCACCACGATGGGATAGGGGATGAATTTGATTACGCTGCCCAGCTTCAGGAAACCCATCATCAGAAGCATTGCACCGGCCAGCACTGTCGCGATGGCCAGCCCCTGTACACCGTACTGCTCCACGATGCCGTATACGATCACGATAAAGGCACCGGTGGGCCCCCCTATCTGGACACTGCTGCCCCCCAGGAAGGAGATGATGAAACCGGCGATGATGGCTGTGTAGATCCCTTTTTCAGGAGTTACTCCTGAAGCTATGCCAAAGGCGATTGCCAGAGGCAATGCCACCACACCCACAATGAGACCGGACATTAAATCGGCCATGAACTTCTCCCTGTTGTAGGTTCTCAGGGTTTGAAAAAGCACCGGTTGGAAATCAGTCAGAAAATTGAAACGCATAACCTAATCATTAATCGCTGCAAAGATAGGCAATTTTATTTTGCATTTGCTTTCAAGAGGGCTGATTTTCAGAAAAGAGAGGGAGTAAACCGGAGAAGGAGAGGAGATTGCTGCCGCTTAAATGTTTCCCTGTTCCACCATGACGCAGACCCGCTCGGTCACACGGTCCTCCCCATAAGGGTTGTAACGGGTCTTGAGGCTGTTGCCGAACAGGCCGGCAAAGACATTGTAGGTCCATGCTTTGAAGCTACCCATAAAGGCATCGATGATGTGGTAGGAGGAGGAGTTGGTCTCCCGGTCTACCAGCTTCATTAGCAGCTGCCCCTGCGAGCGGGTCAGCTTCTTCATCTTAGGCGTATATTGATCCATCAGATATTTCTCCATCTGGTTGAGGTGATGCTGTCGGGTCTTTTCGTCGGGGAGTGTCTCCATGTATTCATAGGTCTCGGTGATGATGCCTGCAATTTGCTTGGCATAAGGGAGTGTTTTCTTGACATCACGTACCAGCTTGGTGTAAGCAATCTTATCCTTGTTACTGCGGAAGCGGATCGGAGAGTATTTCACGAAATCGGTCAGCCACATGCAGGCCACCGTGTCTCCTTCAATGACCACTGCCGGGTAGACGTTCGGCATCAGGAAGATGGTAGAGACGGGGCCGTTATTCTCCGGGTTGATGTTAGCAGCATAATAATCCTGGCCGATACTGTTTAAAGGCATCAGCTGAACAACAAGACCGATGAGTATGGAGTAGCGAGCATTCATTTCATCACAAAGATATATGCATTGTTTTATTTCGTCGCTTCAAATCACGTTAAGTGTCGTTAATTAAGATCCCTGTTTTTAGATTGTTAAGAAACCTGTCGTGACGTAAAAATGAAATGAACAATGCAGATTATCATAAAAAGTAAGAGTTTTGCGTTCATGTTTCAGAAAAAAACGTATATTTGAGAACACCAACACATAAGGATATGACATATCATCATCTGGGAGAAGTCGTTCACCGGCAAGCCCTTAAATACAAGCATAAAACTGCGTTAAAATATCAGGATCCCGAGGGGAAGTGGGTAGACATGTCTTGGAGAATGTTCTCCTCTACCATTAAAAAAGCAGCTCAGGCGATGGCTGAGATGGGGGTCAATCCTGGTGATAACCTGGGTGTCTATTCCCAGAACATGGAGAAGTACCTGATAACCGATTATGCTGCATACGCCAACAGGGCGGTGATGGTGCCCATGTATGCCACCGCTTCACCTGCACAGGTGAGTTATATCGTCCGGGATGCAGCCATCCGCATCCTCTTCGTGGGGGAGCAATTTCAATACAACAACGCATGGAAGGTACAGCAGGAGAACAACCGCCTGGAGCAGTTGGTTATCTTCGACCGGAAGGTGGTAAAGAAAGCAGAAGACACCACGTCGGTTTATTTTGATGATTTCATCGCCACGGGTGATAACTCTGAGACCATCGCACTGGTCAACGCACGTCTCAAACAGCTCAGAGATAATGATATGGCAACCATCATCTACACCTCGGGCACCACGGGTGAACCCAAGGGGGTGATGCTCACCCATGCCAACTACATGAAGGCTATGGTGATCCACGACCAGCGCATCACCGGTATGTCGGACAAGGATCTCTCAATGTGCTTTCTTCCGCTGACACACATTTTTGAGAAGGCGTGGACCTATTACTGTCTGCACATGGGGACGGCTGTAGCCATCAATCGTGATCCCAATGAGATACGCAAGAACCTGAAAGTAGTGCGCCCCACCCTGATGAGCAACGTCCCCCGTTTCTGGGAGAAGGTGTATGACGGGGTGCAGGAGACCATCAACAATGCATCGGGAGTGCTCAAGTGGCTCTTCCAGGATGCAGTCACCACAGGACGCCGTCACAATCTGGAGTACCGCAACGAGGGTAAGCGTCCCCCGCTGGCAAACCGACTGAAGTTTTTCTTCTATCGCTACACCATTTTTTACCTGATCAAGCGGGTGGTAGGCATCGACCGCGGTAATTTCTTCCCGGTTGCGGGTGCCCCTCTCTCAGATAACATCAATCGATTCATGCAGTCGATCGATGTGCACCTGATCTACGGATATGGCCTCTCCGAGACCACCGCGACCGTGAGCTGTTTCCCGGCAAAGGGTTTCCGGATTGGCACAGTGGGCAAGGTGATGCCTGACATCGAGGTGAAAATCGGTGAGAACAGCGAGATACTGGTGAAGGGAGGGACGGTGATGAAGGGATATTACAACAAGCCGGAAGCCACGGCGGAAGTATTCACCGAAGATGGTTTCTTCAGGACCGGTGATGCAGGGTTGTTGACAGAAAACAACGAGATCATCCTCACTGAGCGGATCAAGGATCTTTACAAGACCTCCAACGGGAAGTACATCGCTCCGCAGATGATCGAAACAAGAGTCAGCGAAGACAAGTATATTGATCAGGTGGCGGTTATCGGTGATGAGCGCAAGTTCGTAAGTGCACTGGTAGTACCCAACTTTGAGGCGCTGAAGATTTATGCCGGTGATCGGCAGATCCCCTACGGTTCTGTAGAGGAGCTGGTGCAAAATGAGGAAATCATCGATTTTGTCTTCGGACAGTTAGAGTTGCTTCAGTCGCAATTCACCTCCTACGAGAAGATCAAACGTATCACGCTTCTCTCTCAGCCTTTCAGCATGGAACAGGGTGAGCTGACCAACACCCTTAAACTGCGTCGCAAGGTGATCCTTGAGCACTATCAGGATCTCATAGAAAAGATGTATGCTGATTAAAGTTGTTGGCTGCATACCAAATCCATGAACCTTTTTCGTGATCCAAAAGCCTTCGGCTGAATGGCTCTACTTCAGAACTTATTTGCTATCTTTGCACCGTTTTTTAAAATGGCTAGGAATGGACTACAATTTCGGAGAAATAGAAAAACGGTGGCAGCAATATTGGGCTGACCATAAGACCTACAAGGTGACGGAAGATGGCACAAAACCCAAGTTCTATGTGCTCGACATGTTTCCCTATCCGTCGGGAGCCGGACTGCATGTGGGGCATCCGCTGGGTTACATCGCATCCGATATCTTTTCCCGATTCAAACGTTTGCAGGGCTTCAACGTGCTGCACCCCATGGGCTACGACGCCTATGGACTTCCTGCCGAACAGTATGCCATCCAGACGGGACAGCATCCCGCAGTCACTACCGAGCAAAACATTGCCCGTTACCGTGAACAGCTCGACAAGATTGGCTTTTCCTACGACTGGGACCGGGAGGTTCGTACCTGCGATCCCGACTACTACAAGTGGACCCAGTGGGCTTTCATACGTATGTTCCACTCCTACTACTGCAATCAGGCCAACCAGGCACGACCCATTGCCGAGTTGGAGCAGGTTTTTTCACAGCAGGGTAGCGAGGGGCTTGACCTGGCCTGCAGTGAACCGATGAACTTCACCGCGGCAGAGTGGAATGCCATGAGTGAAAAGGAACAGCAACAGATATTGATGAACTACCGCATCGCCTACCTGGGCGACACCATGGTTAACTGGTGCCCCCAGCTGGGCACGGTGCTGGCCAATGATGAGGTGAGCGAAGGTCTCTCCATCCGCGGGGGATATCCCGTAGAACAGAAGAAGATGAGGCAGTGGTGCCTGCGGGTGTCTGCTTACGCTCCCCGTCTGCTGGAGGGACTGGAAAAGGTGGCGTGGAGTGACTCTCTCAAGGAGACGCAACGCAACTGGATTGGCCGCAGCGAGGGTGCCGTAATGCATTTCAGCACCACCAGCGGTGTCACCTTCGACATCTTCACCACCCGTGCCGACACCATCTTTGGCGTCACCTTCATGGTGCTGGCTCCCGAGAGTGAGCTGGTGGAACAACTGACCACCCCGGAGCAGCGTGATGCCGTTAAGAAATATATTGAGAAAACAGGAAAGAAAACCGAGCGGGAACGTATTGCCGACCGGTCGGTGAGCGGTGTCTTCTCAGGTGCCTACGCGGCCCACCCCTTCACGGGTGAACCCCTGCCCATCTGGATCTCAGACTATGTGCTGGCCGGCTACGGTACCGGAGCCATTATGGCAGTGCCGGCACACGATAGCCGTGACTACACCTTTGCCAAACATTTCAACCTGCCCATCGTACCGCTCATTGAGGGGTGTGATGTTTCTGAAGAGAGTTTCGATGCGAAGGAGGGGGTGATGATCAACTCCGACTTCCTCAACGGGCTGACCGTGAAGGAGGCAATCCCAGCGGCTATTGATGCAGTGGAACAGCGGGGCCTCGGATACCGCAAGGTTAACTACCGACTGCGTGATGCCATCTTCTCCCGCCAACGCTATTGGGGAGAGCCGTTCCCCATTTACTACAAAGAGGGGATGCCTTACACGCTGCCAGAGGAGCAGCTGCCGCTGGAGCTTCCCGAGGTGGACAAGTTCCTGCCCACCGAAACAGGTGAACCACCCCTGGGACGGGCAAAGAACTGGCATACCAGCGAGGGATTCCCCCTGGAGATGAACACCATGCCCGGCTTCGCCGGTTCATCGGCCTACTATCTCCGCTACATGGATCCCCACAACGAAGATGCGCTGGTGTCAGAACAGGCCAACAACTACTGGCGTAACGTGGATCTTTACATAGGAGGTACGGAGCACGCTACCGGCCATCTAGTATACAGCCGTTTCTGGAACAAGTTCCTTTTCGATATCGGTGCAACCTGTGAGGAAGAACCCTTCAGGAAACTGGTCAACCAGGGGATGATTCAGGGACGCAGCAACTTTGTCTATCGCATCAAGGGTAGCAACCGCTTCGTGTCACTCAACCTGAAAGATGATTATGAGGTGACCCCGATTCATGTGGATGTGAACATGGTGCACAACGACATCCTCGACCTTGAGGCGTTCCGTAACTGGAATCCCGAGTACAAAAATGCCGAGTTCATCCTCGAGGATGGGAAGTACATCTGTGGCTGGGCCGTGGAGAAGATGTCGAAATCGATGTTCAACGTGGTGAACCCGGATGACATCGTTTCCCGTTATGGTGCCGACACGCTGCGACTCTACGAGATGTTCCTCGGACCGCTTGAGCAGTCCAAGCCATGGGATACCAACGGGATCGACGGCGTGCATCGTTTCCTCCGCAAGGTGTGGAACCTTTTTTACCAGGGAGAGCTCTTTGCAGTAACCGATGAGGAGCCGTCGCGCGATGCGCTCAAGGCACTGCACAAGCTGATCAAAAAAGTGACCTCCGACATCGAACAGTTCTCCTTTAACACCTCCGTCTCCGCTTTCATGATCTGCGCCAACGAACTGACAGCTTTGAAATGCCGCAACCGCAGTGTGCTGAGCGATCTGGTGGTCTGTCTGGCCCCCTTCGCGCCGCATGTTGCGGAAGAGCTGTGGCATGCACTGGGCAACCAGAATTCGGTCTGTGACGCCGTATGGCCAAAATGGAACGAGGAGTACCTGAAAGAGGATACCTTCTCTTATGCCATCTCCTTCAACGGCAAGTCGCGCTTCGTGATCGAGTTCGCGGCCGATGCCTCCCGTGAGGAGATCGAACAGGCGGTATTGGCTCATCCCGGCTCACAGAAGTGGCTGGAAGGGAAAACGCCGAAGAAGGTGATTATCGTCCCCCGGAAGATTGTCAATGTGGTGATCTGAGCATCACCCTCCATCGTTAACAAGATCACACACTAATAGATTTCCTCATGGCCAAAGAGGTTCGTTATCTCAAATCATTCTACTGGAAGGATTACCTTGTGATCACGGTAGGACTGATGCTGTTTGCCATTGGTTTCACCGGTTTCATCATGCCCAACGAGATTGTCGTGGGCGGCCTCGGCGGTGTGGGACTCCTTATGAAGTACGCTTTCGGGCTGCCGGTCTTCATGACCTTTCTTGTGGGGAACGGCCTCATGATGGTGGTGGCCTGGTTCGTGCTGGGCAAAGGGTATGTCTTCAAAGCACTCTATGGAGTGGTGGGGGTGACCCTGCTGATGGCTGTGGCTGAAAATCTGATCACCGAGGCGATTATCCATACCGACCCACTGATTGCCAGCATTATCGGTGCTGTTTTCAGTGGCACAGGCCTTGGGCTGGTCTATACACGCAATGCCAGCACCGGAGGAACCGACATCCTGGGCGCCATCATCACCAAGTATCGCTACATCAGTATGGGACGTGGCTTACTGTACATCGACCTGATCATCGTGGGCAGTTCCTACCTGCTGTTCCAGAGCTTTGAGAAGATCATTTACGGACTGATCGTTGTCTCGGTGATGTATTACACCGTGGACCTGGTGATCAACGGTGCCCGTCAGTCGGTGCAGTTCATCATCTTCTCTACCCGCTACAATGAGATCGCCTCACACGTCAACTCCGAACTGAACCGCGGCTGTACCGTGCTGGAAGGAACTGGTTGGTATTCCCAGCAACCGCAGAAGGTGCTGATCATCCTGGCGCGCAAGACCGAATCGACCTCCATCTTCCGACTGGTAAAACGAATCGATGAGAATGCCTTTATCTCACAAAGCAATGTGGTGGGTGTCTATGGCAAAGGATTCGATCAGATGAAGTAAACCGATCCCTCGACAGGGAAGAGACAGGGAGTTTCATGGGCTTTGGGAAGCTCTAGCCTTATTGCACCCTTATTGCACCCTTATATCCACTCCGATATTTATGGGAGTGGATATAAAGATGGAATAAGGTTAGAATAAAAGAATAGCTTCCCAGAATATTGGGAAAAGTTCACTTTTTTGGAGTAACGTTCTTTCAGGATGACGCCCATTCTACAAAAAAGAGAGGCTGACTCTATTTGAGACAGCCTCTGATCTGATTTTTTTAAGGTGGAGCTTCTTTAACCCAACGAGATGAAGATCTCTTTTTCCACCTCTTCCATCGCCACTTTGCCTTCTCTGGCTAACCATCCGAGGGCAGCGTAGAGATCCTTGTCGGTCAGCTTGGCTGCCTTCTTAACCTCTTTCACATTCTGGCGGCCGTTTTCATCAAGTATTGTCCATACTTTACCGGCGTTGATACCAATTTTCTCAATCATAACTTTGCTGTTTATTTTGAATAACCTAAAATTTGAATGTTGCAAAGATAATGCTAATTTTTCAAAAAACAATTTTTCTGGTGAAGTTGCCTTGGGATAAGCGGTTGTAAGTTATCTCCTTATTGCTTCTTTAATCGTAGAAGGTCCTCCAGGATCGTTGCCGACTGCAGGATGAGCGACTGGCTTCCGTCGTTGCGTATCACATAATCCGACCGCTCCAATTTCTCCTCCTCCGGCATCTGGTGCTTCATGCGCTCCTTTACAGCTTCCCTGGTGGTGTGATCACGTTGGGCAACCCTGGCCAGGCGGATTGTTTCAGGAGCAAGGACGGTAATCACCTTGTCGAGATAACGCATAAAACCGGCTTCGAAGAGAAGAGCTGCCTCAATCATCACGACCGGATGATTCTGGTGGCGGAGGCACCAATCCATGAAGTGTTGGGCCAGCACAGGATGAACGATGGCGTTTACCGCCTCCACCTTTTGCCTGTCGCCAAACATGAGGGTCGCCAACAGTTTGCGATTGAGTGAACCTCCTGCATAGAGATCCTTTCCGAAAAGGGCGGTGAGCTCTTTGCGGATGACCGGTGAGGTATCGTTCAGCTGTTTGGCTTCACTGTCGGCGTCAAATACCGGGATGCCTTGCAGACGGAACAACTCACTGACCACCGATTTGCCACTTCCGATGCCGCCGGTAATGCCAACAGAGATCATCGATTTGGTTTGTTTTCAAAGAGAAATTCTACACTGGAGGGTGATATGCGGACATTCTGTGCCGCCTCCGGGCGCTTGCTCAATTGCAGCTCCACCCTGCCGTCTTCGTTCCGGTGGAAGTTGCGGTAATTGAGCCTGATCTGAAAATCTTCGGGTGCAATCTTGCGGTATTCCTCCAGGGTGACAGAAAAGGAGACGGTGGCTCGTGAAGGAAAAAACTTCACATCCAGGCTGCCGGGCAGACCCGTTGCGGTGATCGGTACCTCGAAGGTTTGTTCCGTGTACTCCTCAATCGGGATGAAGATTTCCACCTGATCTGGAACGAACTTGATCCCTTCCACGCTGTTGATGGGGATCGGTAGTTGTGAGGTGGCTTTCACGTTCTTGAAGATCGTGTACTCAGTGGCGGCATGCTCCAGCTTACCAAGCGATTCGCGTGATCCGTAGGCCGTGACCTTTTCAGGCAGGAAGGTGACACTATCGGCCACGAGGTTGGCCCTGCTGGTGGTAATCTCACCGTCGAAAACAACCTTGAGCTCTTTGCTTTGTAGCTTCGAGGTGGATAGGTTGATGATCATCGGATAATAACCCCTGATGTTGGTGCTGGAAAAGAGGCGAGAGCGTATCAACTGCCTGTACTGGTCGCCCTGCAGCGTGTTATTACCCTCCTCCGTGAGCTCTGCCACGTTGATCTCGAGCGAGTCTTTCTTGCTCAGGTCGAGGCGGAAGATGGCGGCACCGTTGTCGGTAATACTCACCTCCACATAGTCGGGCAGGGGATTGTCGAACACCACATCTTGCGGGATGTTGTGGTATTTCAGTGGAATGCGATAGGTGCCCTCCACATTCTCTTTTTGGAAGAAGAGCATCAACCAGAAGATGAAAGCCAGCAGGAGGAAAAGCAGAAAAAAAAGCATATTCTTCCACGGGAATGTGGAAAAAAAGGCTGCCGCTTTGGGTTTCCATTTTCCAATGATGGCTTTCACCTCCATGAGCGGATGTTTAAGGAGTCGTCACATCTGATGAGGAAGCAAAGACAGAAGCTTTCTCAAACTTAATCTTCACGCCGTCGGCAACCTCTACGAGGAACCAAGTCTCGCCCACCTCCTTGATTCTTCCGTGGATACCACCCGAGGTGACCACCTTGTCGCCCACTTTCATCGCAGCGCGACTTTTTTGCAACTCTTTCTGTTTCTTCTGCTGGGGACGGATCATGAAGAAATAGAATACGGCAATGATGGCAACCATCATAAAAAGGGTGCTGCCCATGCCCGAGAAACCGCTGCCCTGAGCAGCCTGTAATAAAATATTCATGAGAATGATTTTTTAAGTGTGTGAATATTAGTTTTTAAAAATTGTTTTTTCTGCTTTTATCTCCTGTACAATCGCATCCAGGATGCCGTTGATAAATGTGCTGCTCTTGGGTGTGCTGTATGACTTTGCAATCTCGATGTACTCGTTGAGTGAGACATTGGTCGGTATCGACTCAAAGGTACAGATCTCCGAGAGCGCTACCTGCATGATGACCATATCCATGAAAGCGATGCGGTCGAAATCCCACTTCTCGGTGTGCTTCTCTATCAGTTTCCTGTATTTATCCTCGTTGAGAATGGTGTCATGCAATAATTTCAGTGCAAATGCCCGGTCTTCTTCATCCTTGAACATGGGCAGTAGTGGCTGCTCTGCTCCCTCATCCTCCGAGAATCGCTTGATTGTTTTCAAGACAAAGCTCTGGACGATCTCCACATCATCATTCCAATAAATGCACTCATCCTCCAGTATCTCATCGAGCTCCTCATTGAGGTAGATATACTGCTTGAAACATTTTCTCCAGAACTCGCGATCTTCCTCGTAGGTGGGTGCTGCAAGCTCAATATAATTCTTATAGGTGTCCGAGTCGAGAATGGTGTCAAGCAGGTTTTTCAAAAAAGAGGTGTCGGCATCCCAAACCATTGGTCTTTCAGCGAAATGGTGCTGAAGTTGCCGGTTGTCGCTCAACTGCCGCATGAATTTGTTGTCGATAAGATGGGTGTTGGGGTTGAGATCCTCCCAGGAGGGGAGATGCTTGTTCTTTTTGGCCTCCACCCTGCTTTCATACGCTTTTGTCAATTCCACCATCAGCGAAAGCAAATAGAAATAGAGGTCATATGATTTTTGCAGACCGAAAAGGAGTTCCTTTTCAGCACCGCGCAAATCCTTATTCGTATTCTGGTACCATGAATAGACAATCTGTACGATTCGGATACGAATTAAATTTCTGTTTATCATTGTTTAAATGAGCTTTTTTTATGATGTTGCAGTAACATGTACCCTTCTCAAGTCGTGGATCGCGAAGCGAAAAAGGTGATGCATTGTGCAATATTTCTAACTGCAAAAGTAGTGATTTTTTTGGTATTACCTTGCAGGAATTGTGAAAAGTAAAGAGCGAATGAAGTGAGCAACTCTTTTTTTTATTATTCTGATCTTCCAATCGATTCTTTAACGGGTTGAAAAAATGAACCCCCGAAAAATAATTGCACAATAAAAAGAAAATCACTAACTTTGCGCCGCTTTTTGAGAGCTCCCAAGTGTGATGGGAAATAAAGAAAGCAGCTTTATTTTGAGTAACACAAAAACAACAATTGAAAAAATGAAAACATTTGAATTAAAAGGCGAAGTCAGAGATGATTTCGGAAAAAAAGCGGCCAGGGCTTTCCGTAGCGAAGGGCTGATCCCTTGTGTGGTTTATGGTGGTCATGACGGCGAAAATCTCAACTTTGTCGTGAAGAACAGCGATGTACGCAATCTGATTTATACTCCCGAAGTGTATCTGGTGAACCTCGACCTGGGAGCAAAGAAGCTGATGGGAATCGTAAAGGAGATTCAATTTCACCCGGTGAAAGACAGCATCCTGCATATCGATTTCCTCCATGTATTTGAAAATGCACCGGTTGTGATTGAGATTCCGGTACGACTTGAAGGATTGGCTGAAGGTGTGAAGGCCGGTGGTAAGCTCTCGCTCGACAGCCGCAAATTGAAGGTGAAGGCGTTGCCTGCTCATCTGCCGGAAGAATTGGTGGTGAATGTTGAGAAGCTGGAGTTGGGTAAATCAATTCAGGTAGGTGATCTCAACTTCGAGAACCTTGAGATTCTCAGTGCCAAGAATGCAGTGGTATGTAGAGTACAGCTGACACGTGCAGCAAGAGGTGCCGCCGCCAAGGCGCAGTAACCTAACGAGGTATGTGATGAAATATTTGATTGCGGGATTGGGCAACATCGGACCTGATTATGAGCAAACCCGCCACAATATAGGTTTTATGGTGTTGGACGCTTTAGCAAAAGCGTCCAATGCTGTTTTTGAGGATCGCCGTTACGGCTTTGTTGCTGAGATGCGGTTACGTAACAAGATGTTGCTGTTGCTTAAACCCTCCACCTTTATGAACCTGAGCGGGAATGCAATCCGTTATTGGCTGCAGAAGGAGAAAATCGACAACCATCAGCTGCTGGTGGTGGTGGACGATCTGGCGCTTCCTTTTGGGACATTGCGTCTCAAAGCAAAAGGTAGTGATGCGGGACACAATGGGTTGAAGCATATTCAGGAGTTGATAGGGCAGGATTACCCACGACTGCGGTTCGGTATTGGGAATGATTTTCCACGTGGCCGACAGGTGGATTATGTGCTTGAGCCCTTTTCCCCGGAGGAACAGTTGCTGTTGCCGGAACGTATTGAAACAGCGGGGGATATGATCCGGAATTTTTGTCTGGCCGGCATCAACAACACAATGAATCAATACAACAATAAGTAAGCTGTTGAATGATGGATGAAGTGCGCATTGATAAATGGCTTTGGGCGGTTCGCATCTTCAAGACGCGGACAGTCGCCTCAGAGGCCTGCAAAAAGGGGAGGGTTCTGATTGGAGAGACAGGGGTGAAGCCTTCCAGGAATGTCAGGGTGGGGGAGGTAATCAAAGTGAAGAAGCCTCCCGTGACTTATTCCTTCAAGGTGTTAGCTCTTGCGGAAAAACGCATGGGAGCGAGATTGGTACCGGAGTATATGGAGAACGTAACTCCTCAGGAGCAGTATGAGTTGTTGGAGCTTAACCGGATTAGCGGGTTTGTAGACCGACAACGCGGTACGGGACGTCCCACCAAGAAGGAAAGGCGCGACCTGGACCAGTTTGCCGACAACATTCCTGAAGACCTCTTCAATTGGGATGAATAAGGGATTTCCTTAGCGGAAGACCCTTATTTTTTTGTCTGTGCGGTTGTAGAGTGGCACTACCTCAAGAGTGTCGCTACTCAGGCAGTAGGCAGCATCTCCTTCCGCACCGTTGGCCAGGAGCCGTCCGTAGTGCTCACTGTTCTTTAGAAAACCCATCGGATCTGCTTTCGCTTGCAACCACAACAGTTGGGCTACCCTCACCGCATCAGACCCGATGGTGACCTTTCCGCTGGCTGAGAGACGTTCCAGGAGAGCACCCCCAAAGAGCATATCTTCCAGGTTGATCCGGTTGTTCCATCCCGCACAGAGTACTACAATACGCTCTGCATGTTCGATGCAGTAGTGGCTTAACGCCCCGATGTTCGAGAAGGATCCTATCAACAGCTCCTGTGCGTTTGCACCCTCACTGATGGCCATTGTGCCGTTGGTGGTGGTGAAGACAACCTCTCTCCCTGCTACCCTCTCAGGAGTGTAATCGAAGGGTGAGTTGCCAAAGTCGGCAAAGTCACACTTTCGCGTATGGCGTTCTGCACCCACCAGGTATCCATCGTTCTTGTAACGCTTTGCCTCCTCAATCTCTGCCACGGGGATGATTGCTGTGGCACCGTTGTGGAGCATGCGGCACATGGTGGTTGATGCGCGAAAGATATCGACCACAATCACGGTGTCATTTTCTTTCCGGTAGTAAGGGTAGAGGGCGGGAGATGGGGCAATGTCGATGATCATACCATTGAAGTTTGAATGCAAAGATAGAAACGATTTGTCTGAAAGCAAAACAACAAAGCAGGGACACTGATTCGATGTCAGTTTACAGTGTAATGTGGTGGTGAGTGCGATGCAATATTTTTTGTATCTTTCGCCCCGAATTAAAAAAAGTGCACCACAAAAGTTTTCATTTGAATGAAACAACAGTTGAAGATCACCAACTATAAGGTCATATTGGCATCTGCCTCACCCAGAAGACAGGAGCTACTCTCTGGTATCGACCAGGAATATGAATTGCGTACCCTGCCCGATGTTGATGAGTCGTTTCCCGATGATCTGCCACGCGAAGAGGTGGCGGAGTACCTTGCACGCAAGAAGGCTACAGCATACACCGACGCATTGAAGGAGGATGAATTGCTGATCACTGCCGATACGGTGGTCCTGTTGAACGGGTTGATACTGGGTAAACCTGACGACAGAGAGGATGCCCGCCGGATGCTGCGAATGCTCTCCGGTAAACGACACAGGGTGATTACCGGTGTCTGCCTCTCCTCGAGAGAGAAATCTCACTCCTTTTCTGAAACAGCCTGGGTAACCTTTGGTGATCTGTCCGATCAGGAGATTGATTATTATCTCGATTGTTACAACCCACGAGACAAGGCCGGATCTTATGGGGTGCAGGAGTGGATTGGTTACGTAGGTGTGGAAAAGATCGAGGGCTCTTATTTCAACGTGATGGGTTTTCCCATTTACAAAGTGTACCGCGAGTTGAAGCGTTTTTGAAAAAATAAAAAATAATCTCCTATCTTTGTCACAGATTTTTAGCAACCAGATTAATTGAACACAACCCTATGCTTACAGTAGAAAAAATCGGCGGTACCTCCATGTCGCAGTTTCAGGATGTACTGCAAAACATCATCCGGGGAAACAGAAAGGGAGATGAACTCTATAACCGCATCTTCGTGGTGTCGGCCTATAACAACGTGACCAACTGGTTGCTGGAACACAAGAAGACCGGTGAACCGGGCATCTACAACAAATTCCTCAACGGTGAGGATTACAGCAGCGCGCTCGATTCGTTCTGCCAACGACTGTTGCTCATCAACGACGGGTTTGCGGATATTGGGCTGGACCTGAAAGAGGCACGCGACTTCATCCGTTTCCGGGTGGATCAGGCCAAGACTGTGCTTTACAGCCTGGGTAAGGTGCTGGCATCGGGGTACGTGAATCGCACCGACATTCACCTTGCCGCTCGTGAAATACTGGCTTCCATTGGTGAAGCGCACTCCGGATGGAATTCGGTCAATATACTCAACAACAACAACATCAACGCTCGTTTTATTGACCTCTGCGGATTCAACGACAACGAGCCGTTGACCATCGATCAGCGCATCCACAAGGAATTCAGCGGCATCGATTTCAGCAATGTCCTTTGCGTGGCTACCGGTTACACCAAAGGTACAGAGGGCATCATGCGGGCTTTCGACCGTGGGTACAGTGAGGTTACCTTCAGCAAGATTGCCGTGGAGGTAAAGGCGCAGGAAGCAGTAATCCACAAGGAGTTTCATCTCTCCAGTGCCGATCCCAAGATTGTGGGGGTGGAAAACAGCATTCCCGTTGGACATACCAACTATGTGATCGCGGATCAGTTGGCCGATATCGGCATGGAGGCCATTCATCCCAAGGCGGCCAAGCCATTGGAGTTGGCCGGTATTGACATCCGCATCAAGAACACTTTCGAACCCGAGCATCCCGGAACCCTCATCTCTCACGATTATGTCTCACCTGATCCGCGGGTGGAGATCGTTTCCGGCTCGCGCAAGGTGATAGCCATCGAGGTACATGACCCAATGATGGTGGGTGAAGTGGGTTTCGACGGTCAGATCATGAACTATTTCGTCAAGTATGGGGTGAGCTACATTCTGAAATCGACCAATGCCAACTCTATCACCATGGTGGTGTGGGACAACGAGAAAAGCCTGGAACTGATCAAGGTGCTCAAAGAGGTGTTCTACCAGGTGGATGCAAAGCCAATGGCCATTGTCTGTGCCATGGGCTCCAACATCGCCCTTCCCGGTTTTCTCTATTATGCCGCCAAGGCCCTCTATGAGAAGGAGATTAATGTGGAGAGCTTCGCTCAGTCGCTGATGCAGGTGAACATGCAGTTTGTGATCCGGCGTGAGCATTATGAGGATGCAGTGATTGCCCTCAATGAAGCACTCTGTAAAAAGATTGATGCCAATACATCACGCTGACACTCATTTTCCGGACATCATTGATCGTTATTGCTCCTCCTCGTAGTTTTGGTATAGAAAATCGTTGTAGGGAAAACGGGTGGTGTGAATCTCCTTCACCTTCTCATAGATGAGCTGTTTGAGAGCATCGATGTTCTCGCGTTCCCTGGCAGAGATGAAGATGCAGTGCTCCCTTATCTTGTTTAGCCAGGAGTCCTTCAGTTCATCAAGGGTGAAGTGCTCACGTTTTTTCGGTGTGAGGTCGTCCTCCTCCTTCACAACGTGTGAGAATGCGTCAATCTTATTGAAAACCAGAATGATAGGCTTCTCCCTGTCGTCGATCTCAAAGAGCGTTTTCTCAACAACCTCTATTTGCTCCTCAAAAGCCGGGTGGGAGATATCGACCACATGCAGGAGGATGTCGGCCTCCCGCACCTCATCGAGTGTCGACTTAAACGACTCGATCAGGTGGGTGGGTAACTTACGGATGAAACCTACCGTATCGGTTAGCAGGAATGGCAGGTTCTCGATGGTCACCTTTCGCACTGTTGTATCGAGCGTCGCAAAGAGCTTATTCTCGGCAAACACATCACTCTTGCTGAGCAGTGTCATGAGTGTCGACTTTCCAACGTTCGTATAGCCTACCAGAGCCACGCGTACCAGTTTACCCCTGTTCTTGCGCTGCACCACTTTCTGTTTGTCGATATCTTTCAATTCCTGTTTCAAGCGTGAGATCTTGTCGAGGATTATGCGTCGGTCGGTCTCCAGCTGTGTCTCTCCGGGACCGCGCATGATGGTGCCGCCACCGCCGCGCTGCCGCTCCAGGTGGGTCCACATACGGGTTAGGCGTGGTAGTAGGTACTGGTATTGTGCAAGTTCTACCTGTGCCTTAGCATGGGCTGTCTGTGCCCGCATGGCGAAGATGTCGAGAATCAGGCTGGTACGGTCCATGATGCGGATCTTCAATTCCTTTTCGATGTTGCGTAGTTGCTTTGCAGATAGCTCATCGTCGAAGATCACCACTCCCACTTTGTTCTCCTCATCCTTCACATACTCTCCTATTTCCTGCAGTTTCCCCTTCCCCACGAATGTGACGGGATTGGGCATCTCCAGTCGTTGCTGGAAGCGTTTGCCGGGTACCAGGCCAGCCGTCTCGGCCAGGAACGCCAACTCATCAAGGTATTCCTTCACCTTCTCCTCAGTCTGTTCGGGTGTGATGAGCCCCACCAGCAGGGCGGTTTCATTCTTTATTTCGTTTGTGATGAAGTCTTTCATAAATCTAATCTGCTAATTGATGTTATTGGATGGTTGTCGTTCTAATCCGAGAGGCTGTGGATCGATTTTCTAAAACCAGAATCCGAAGCCGGTAGTGATGAGCAACTGCGAATAATCATTGATGAACTGGTATTTCAGTTCCAGGTTGGCCCTGACACGATAGCTGATGTCATGCTGATACCCCATTCCCAGACTGGCTCCCGGCCGGTGATGCGTCTGCTCATTCCCGGTGGTATTTACTGTTGCTTCCGGATCGTAGTGCCAGTTGGAGTAGTGGAACCCTGCCAGCGGATAGAGTGATGCTGCATAGCTGAGGGGCAGGATATAGTGAAGATCGGCCTCTGCCATCCACATTTGTTCTCCCTTCACTTCGAGATAACGGGTAAAGGAGGGTGCAAACCGCAGGTTGTTGGTACGGTAGTAATGCAGATGCACTCCTGCTCCCGGACTTTTTGCCACTGATGCGTATCCTGTATGGACACCCACACCCCATGTACCCTCAAACTGTGCATGTAGAGCCGGCAGTGCACTGAGCAGCGTGATCAGCAAGAGCATCCCTTTTATGATGATTGAACGATGTTTCATCCCGCAAAGATAACGAAATCAATGAAAAGATGCTGTAATGAAGATTAAATCTGTGTGGGTCAGCTCACTTCTCCTCCTTTCAGGATAGGGAGGTGCCAATGGTATCGTACGGCCAGCATCCGGATAAGGATCACCGAAGCCGCGGTGGTGAGCTGGGTGGCGATTTGGTGGATGCCTGCAACATGCATCAATGTAAAGACGATGCCACCGATGACGCAGGCCAGTGCATATATCTCTTTTCGGAAGATGAGTGGTATCTCATTGATCAGCACATCCCGAACCATACCACCCACTGAACCGGTTATAGTACCCATGATCACAGCCACCCAGGGATCATACCCCAGTGCGAGGCTCTTCTCTACGCCCACCACTACGAAGAGACCCAGCCCGATGCTGTCGAAGAGGAAGAAGGTGTTGTTGAGGCGTATCAGCTGATTGTGAAAGATGATCACGAATAAAAGTGCGAGAAAGGTGGCCCAGAGATAGACCGGGTTCTCCATCCAGAAGGGGGTTACATTGATGAAGAGATCGCGCAGGGTACCTCCACCAATGGCAGTCACGAAGCCTACCACAAAAGCACCGAAGAGATCGAACTTCTTCGCAGATGCCAGCCTGATACCGCTGATGGCAAAGGCAAATGTGCCAAGGAACTCGATGATGTCTACAAATTCAACTGCTAAATCCATACCTGATGTTTCATCTGGCTGTTGTCCTCTTTCGGGGATGCCGTCATCTCCACTAGGGAACAAGACTAAATAATCATTCCGCTCCCCAGGCAGAGACGACTCTCACTGTCATAGACCACTCCAAACTGACCTGCGGCGATGCCCTGTACCGGCATTTCCGATTGTATGCGGTACAAATCACCGATACGGCTGATTCTTCCCCGGGTGAAATCGGGTGTATGGCGTATCTTGAAGGTGATCTCCTTCTCATCCGTGAAGTCGCCCCAAACATCTTTTGTGATGAACTCGAAGCCCTGAAGGTTGATCTGATCACCGTACTGGTGTCGAGTATCATACCCCTTCGAGACGTATACGATGTTGCGGTTCACATCCTTCTTAATCACGAACCAAGGGCCACCACTCAGTCCCAGTCCCTTCCGCTGGCCGATTGTGTGGAACCAGAAGCCCTGGTGCTTTCCCAGGATGTTACCGGTCTCCAGTTCCACGATCAATCCCTCCTGTCTTCCCAGGTAACGCTCAATGAACTCGTTGTAGTTCACCTTGCCCAGGAAACAGATGCCCTGGCTGTCCTTGCGTTGTGCCGAGGGCAGCTTCTGTTCAGCTGCGATGGCGCGCACCTCAGACTTGAGCAGGTCGCCGATCGGGAACATCAACCGCGATACCTGCAAATAGCTGATTTGCCCCAGGAAATATGTCTGGTCTTTCACGCTGTCCTTCGCCGTGGAGAGCCAGGTGAGGCCTCCCTCTTCGGTGGTGGTGGCATAGTGTCCCGTGGCGATGCGATCGAACTGATGGCCCCACTTCTGTTCAAAGACGCCGAACTTAATCAGCTTGTTGCACATCATATCGGGATTGGGAGTCAGCCCCCGCTTCACGGAGTCAATGGTGTATTTCACCACACTGTCCCAGTACTCCTCGTGCAGCGAGACGATCTCCATCCTACAGCCGTACTTTTTGGCAACGTACGATACAATCTCAATGTCCTCCTCAGAAGGACAGTCAATGTATCCATCCTTATCCTCCATCCCGATCTTTATGTAATAGATCACCGGGTCATGTCCCATCTCCTTGAGGCGGTGTACCACCACCGAGCTGTCCACGCCGCCGGAAACCAAAGCTGCTATCTCCATTTTTTTTGTGGGTTTTGAACTGCAAAGGTACAAATAAGAATCGAAAAGTGTGATTTGTCAGCGTTGGGTGAATGATCATCTTTTATCTTGTAAAATAATTGAAACAAAAAAAATAGTATTACCTTTACAACTTCGGATTGGACTGCAAAGGTTGGTCTAACTACCGAGAAGAGAGGTGGCGGAATCCAAGAGCGGAGCCCCCCCCCTCCACTATCCCCGAAGCAGATTCGGGCCATGAGCGCAAAAGAAAAAAACGATATAAATGACTTACAGATGGAATTATTCAACCCTATCACACGACCAAAAAAATATAACAAATGAATTAGCGAAAGAACTTGATTTACATCCCGTTTTTGTTGAATTGCTGGTAAACAAGGGAATAGAGAGCCCCGAGGAGGCGGAAAAGTTTCTGTATCCAAAACTGGAGGATCTTCATGATCCGTTTCTCTTACCCGACATGGACAAAGCAATTCGGCGTATTGAAAAAGCGCTGGGCAACAAGGAACGGATCCTTATCTATGGGGATTACGATGTAGACGGTACAACGGCTGTTTCACTGGTGTACAAATTCTTTCGGGGAATCACCAGCAATATTGATTATTATATTCCGGATCGGTACGATGAAGGGTATGGCATTTCGTTTCAGGGAATCGATTATGCCGTGAAAACGGGTGTAACGCTCATTATCTCTCTCGATTGCGGCATCAAGGCGGTGAGCAAGGTCGCCTATGCAAAGGAACAAGGCATCGATTTTATTATTTGTGACCACCATATGCCGGACGATTGTCTTCCGGAAGCGGTGGCGGTGGTCGACGCCAAACGGCTTGACTCTGTTTACCCATACGACGAGCTCTCGGGCTGTGGGGTAGGCTTTAAGTTGGTGCAGGCCTTCTCTCAACGCAATGGTTATCCATTCTCAGACATTGAACCGCTGCTCGATCTGGTAGCGGTGAGTATTGCTTCCGACATTGTTCCGCTGACGGGTGAGAACCGTATCATGATCCACTACGGACTGAAACAGCTCAACTCTAACCCCAGTTTTGGACTGAGAGGGATCATCGAGATTTGCGGACTACACCGCAAGCAGATCACCGTGAACGATATCGTTTTCAAGATTGGTCCCCGCATCAATGCCTCCGGTAGGATGATGAACGGCAAGGAAGCAGTGGATCTGATGCTGGCGGGTGACATGACCGCTGCACGGGAGAAAAGCAAGAATATTGACAAGTATAACGAAGATCGGCGTGAGTTGGATAAAAGAATTACCGATGAGGCAATCAACTACATTGACAAACACATCGATATTGACAATCTGAAGAGCATCGTGCTCTACGATGAGAACTGGCACAAAGGGATCGTGGGGATAGTGGCTTCGCGACTCACTGAGAAATTTTATCGTCCCGCAGTGGTCTTGACAAAGTCAAACGGAATGATCTCCGGTTCGGCTCGTTCAGTACCCGGCTATGATGTATATAAAGCGATAGAGTCTTGCCGCGATATCCTTGAGAATTTCGGAGGGCATATGTATGCTGCCGGGTTGACATTGAAGGAGGAGCATCTGAAGGAATTTACTGACCGGTTCAACAGTCTCTCCTTTGACGGTATTGAACCGGGAATGATGCTACCCCAGATTACCGTTGACGCTGAGATATCCCTGTCTCAGATCACACCAAAATTCATCGCTGATCTCAAACTCTTTAGTCCCTTTGGCCCGGAGAACGAGAATCCTGTTTTCCTCTCACATAACGTTCTTGATTCTGGAAACAGCAAGTTGGTGGGTAAGGGATTCCGACATATCAAACTGGAGTTGAAGGATCAGACCAGGGAGGCTCCCATGCCGGGTATCGCTTTTTGTCAGCAGGATTTCTTCCAGAAGATCAAGGGGGGTGAGCCGGTGGATATCTGTTATACACTTGAGGAGAACACCCATGGTAGCCGATCGTTCATGCAGCTGATGATTAAAGATATACGAGGATAACTAAGAGGTTAATTTGCGTATGCATTCGGAATTGTTTCGCCAGATACTTCGTGATTACTGGGGGTACGATTCTTTTCGCACTCTCCAGGAAGAGATCATACAGTCAGTTTGGGAAGGTAGAGATACGCTTGGGCTGATGCCCACGGGCGGTGGCAAGTCGCTCACATTTCAGGTGCCTGTGATGGCAATGCAGGGTATATGCCTGGTAGTCACTCCTCTCATCGCGTTGATGAAGGACCAGGTGGATAACCTGCGTGAGCGTGGTATCAAAGCGGCAGCAGTCTACTCGGGTATGTCGCGCGATGAAATTATCACCACACTTGAGAATTGCATTTTTGGCGGTTACAAGTTTCTATACGTCTCCCCTGAACGACTCTCTTCCGATATTTTCATCACCAAATTGCAAGCCATGGATGTTTGTCTGTTGGTGGTAGATGAATCACACTGTATTTCACAATGGGGGTACGACTTCCGCCCCTCCTACCTCAAGATTGCCGAAATACGAACATTGCTAGAGGGGGTACCCGTGCTGGCGCTTACAGCCACTGCTACACCAGAGGTGGTTGATGACATCCAAGAGAGGCTGCTTTTTCGGCAAAAGAACCTGTTTAGAACAAGCTTCCTGCGTGAAAACCTTTCGTATGTTGTGCGCACGGTCGACAACAAGGAAGGAGAGCTTTTGCACATTTTGCAAACGGTGGCCGGCAGCGGTATTGTTTATGTGCGGAGTCGTAAACAGACAAAAGAGATTGCCCACAACCTTCAAAAGGCAGGTATCGCAGCCGATTATTTTCATGCCGGACTCTCCCATGAAGAGAAGATATTGAAACAGAACAGTTGGAAGAACGGTGAGCGCCGCGTGATTGTGGCGACGAATGCTTTCGGCATGGGGATCGACAAGGCTGACGTGCGAACGGTGGTACACATGGATCTGCCCAACTCCCCCGAGGAGTATTTTCAAGAGGCAGGGCGTGCCGGTCGTGATGGAGAACGATCGTATGCCGTAATCCTGTACGCAAAGGCTGACAGTATCAAACTGCGCAAACGCATCACTGATGCCTTTCCCGAGAGGGAGTTCATTGTGCGGGTTTATGAGGCGTTGGGCAATTATTACCAGGTTGCTGTGGGTGCCGGCTTTGGCAATGCCTACGATTTCAGTCTGCACGAGTTTTGCATACCGTTCAAATTCCCTTTCTTGCAGACTCATCATGCACTGAAAATCCTGGAGCTGGCAGGTTACATCGAATACACCGAAGAGATTGACCTTCGGTCACGTGTCCGCTTCCTGATCTATCGCGATGAGATGTACACGTTGCAGCTCGAAAGGGATAAGGATGAATTATTGCATACCCTCCTACGCAACTATACCGGTCTTTTCTCCGATGATGTCTATGTCGATGAATCGTTGCTTGCGGCAAGAACTGGGAAAAGCCGTAGAGAGGTGTGTGAAATGCTGATTGCCCTCTCCCGGATGCGTTATATTCGTTATATTCCACAGAAAAAAACTCCTTTCATTATTTTTACTACTTCAAGAGAGGACGCGCAGTTTGTCACAATCTCCCGCACGGTTTATGAAGAAAGGAAAAAGCGTTTCGAAAAGAGAGTTCTTTCCATGATTGATTATGTGGAAGAAGAGGGTGTATGCCGAAGCAGGATGCTGCTCATCTATTTCGGCGAGAAAAATCCGAAAGATTGCGGATATTGCGATGTGTGCCTGAGGAGGAATGAGGCAGGTGTCTCCAATTATCTTTTCAGAATGCTGCGGGAGAAGATCCTTACTCTGCTTGAACCGGAACAGGCTCTTAGACTGAACAGCCTGGTGGAGCAGGTAACCGACACAGAAGGTAATCCAGGGCAGGTAATTGGAGTAATACGTTTTCTGGTCGATTCAGGTGAACTGGAGCTGCACGACGACCGGATATCACTCCCTGAGGAAGTTGGGTGATTGGAGGTAAGACTCATTCTGTTTTGCCATGCTTCTCTGTGATAATAAAAAGAGGCTGTCTCAATATACAAAATGAGATGGCCTTTTTTTCATCCCATCCACTAAGAATCGCCTTAGTTGGCTTTTTACTGCGTATCAATTCAGACGTAACTGACTCTAATCTGGTTCGAATCTATTAGAACGAGATTAGAACCATATTAGAACCATATTAGAACGAGATTAGAACCAGTAACGAAGAAAGTAGGTTGTTTCTTCCTGAAACAGGGCTACTCAAGCTGAAACGTATAAACAGAAAAAGGCCGTCTCATGTAATATTATGAGACAGCCTCTTGGTGATTGTGACCCCGACAGGATTCAAACCTGTAACCTTCTGATCCGTAGTCAGATGCTCTATTCAGTTAAGCTACGGGGCCCTTATTTGTGGGTGCAAAGATACACTAATTTTGGAATCTGACAAAAAGTTAACTGAATTTTTTTTCGCACCCTGTGGCGGTTTCTTCTTCTTGCAGAGCCGAGAGTGCTGAACGGTAGTGCGGTAGCTTCCTTGATTTGGGGATGTGGAATTCACTTCGCAGGTGATAAAAAGGCTTTAAATTGTTTGTTAATAAACTGAATTATTGTAACTTTGCAGTCCGATTATTAGTTTTTATCAATTAAAAGTTTGATTTATAGCTTCTTATTTGCCTATTTATGTCCCTTAGCAAGACAAAATTTAAGCAAGATAAATCGACTTCTCAATTATTTACGAATTAAAAAACTAACAACACAGTGGACACACTAAGTTATAAAACGATTTCTGTGAATAAGGAAACAGCACAGAAAGAATGGGTTGAGATTGATGCTGCCGGGCAACCCCTGGGTCGTCTTTGTTCAAAAGTAGCCAAGCTGCTGAGAGGGAAATACAAAGCCAGCTTCACACCGCACGTCGATTGCGGAGATAATGTGATCATCCTGAATGCCGATAAGGTACAACTGTCGGGCAACAAGTGGAACGATCGCATCTACTATCGCTACTCGGGATATCCCGGTGGTCAGCGTGAGTTCACTCCAGCCGAACTGATGGCTAAGAGCCCGGAGAAGCTGTTCCGCAAAGTGGTGAAGGGTATGTTGCCAAAGAACAAGCTGGGTGATGCCATCCTGCTGAACATGCATGTATATGCCGGCACTGAGCACCCCCACCAGGCACAGAAGCCAAAGAAACTGGATATTAATACGCTAAAATAAAAGAGATGGAAGCAGTAAATGCAATAGGAAGACGCAAAGCAGCGGTAGCTCGTGTATATCTGACCGAGGGCAGCGGCAAAATTGTGATCAATAAACGCGATCTGGAAAATTATTTCCCCTCTTCTATCCTTCAGTTCGTGGTGAAGCAACCATTGAATACGTTGAATGTATTGGAAAAATACGATATCCGTATCAACCTTGATGGTGGTGGGTACAAGGGACAGTCGGAGGCAGCCCGTCTGGGTATCGCCCGTGCCCTGGTAAAGATCAACCCGGATGACAAGGCAGCACTGAGAGCAGAAGGGTTCATGACACGCGACCCACGCGTGGTGGAACGCAAGAAGCCGGGTCAGCCCAAGGCTAGGAAGAGATTCCAGTTCTCCAAACGTTAAACTTATCGGAATCGGCCCTTCAATCACCTTGTGTGGTTGAAGAGTTCGATTACTCCAATAATGCAGCCAACAGGCAGCAACGTTTAGTATCTAAACCGCAAGGACATTTTCCGATGTGTGACTATCCTCCACCAGGATCTTTTACCTTACGGTTCGGTTAAGAAAAAGAAAGTAAACGAATCAATCAACAATCAAAACATGGCAAAATTAGAATTTGACCAATTGCTGGAGACCGGAGCGCACTTCGGTCACCTCAAAAGAAAGTGGAACCCTGCGATGGCTCCCTACATTTTCATGGAGCGAAACGGTATCCACATCATCGACCTCTACAAAACAATCGCCAAAGCCGAAGAAGCTGCTGGTGCTCTGAAACAGATCGCAAAATCGGGCAAGAAAATCTTGTTCGTGGCTACCAAGAAACAGGCAAAGCCTGTAATCGAAGAAAAAGCGCAGAGCGTGAACATGCCCTACGTAATTGAACGCTGGCCGGGTGGAATGCTGACCAACTTCCCCACTATCCGCAAGGCAGTGAAGAAGATGAGCAACATCGACAAGATGATTAAGGATGGTACCTTCGACACCCTCTCAAAGCGTGAGAAGTTGCAGGTTACCCGTCAGCGTGCCAAATTGGAGAAGAACCTTGGTTCTATCCAGGATTTGACCCGTCTTCCCTCTGCCATTTTTGTGGTGGATGTGATGAAGGAGCAGATTGCCGTAAAGGAGGCTGAAAAGTTGGGTATTCCGGTCTTTGGTATCGTTGACACCAACTCTGATCCTTCAAACATTGATTTTGTGATCCCTGCCAACGATGATGCAGCGAAAGCAGTAGATATGATCATGGGTTATATCTGTAACGAGATTAAGGAAGGTCTTGATGAACGCAAGGTTGAGAAGGCTGATGCCGCAGCTGCAGAAGAGCAGGACGAGGAAGCACCACAGCGTCGCGAACGCAAATCGAAAGCAGCCAAAAAAGAGCGGGTGAAGAAAGAAGATACCGAAGCGATGAAGGCAGCTGTCGTGAGCAAGTTTGCCAAGGATGCTGAGGTAGACGAATAATCTTAAACAACAATAACGAAACATAAGAATATGGCAGTAACAATGGCAGATATCCAGCATTTACGCAAGATGACAGGTGCGGGAATGATGGATTGCAAGAATGCACTGAACGAAGCGAACGGTGATTTCGACAAGGCAATGGAGACAATCCGTAAGAAAGGACAGGCAGTAGCCGCTAAACGTGAGGACCGTGAGGCATCCGAAGGATGTGTGCTGGCCGCCACCGACGGCAATTTTGCAGCAGTAGTAGCACTGCAGTGCGAAACTGACTTTGTGGCGAAAAATGAGGAGTTTGTAGCCCTCACTCGTCAGATCCTTGATGCGGCAATTGCCCACAAGCCTGAAACACTCGATGAGTTGTTGGCACTGGAACTTTCCAACGGCAGCGTGTCACAGCTGATTACCGACAAGATTGGAGCTACCGGTGAAAAGATGGAACTGGGATTCTATGAGCATCTCACTGCTCCCTATGTCACTTCCTACATTCACATGGGAAATAAGCTGGCTACGATTGTTGGTTTCAACAAGGTCGTTGCCGATGAACAGGTGGCACGCGACGTTGCCATGCAGGTCGCAGCCATGAATCCCATCGCAGTGACTCCGGAGGGAATACCTGCGGAGGTGAAGGAGAAGGAGTTGGAGATTGCCCGTGAGAAAGCACGTGAAGCCGGCAAGCCGGAAAACCTGCTTGACAGGATTGCAGAAGGTTCACTTCAGAAGTTCTATAAGGAGTCAACCCTTCTTCAGCAGGAGTATGTGAAGGATGGGAAGAAAACCATCGAACAGTTCCTGAAAGAAAACGATAAGGAGCTTGCCGTGAACGGCTTCAAGCGTGTGACGCTGAACGTCTGATCAGGGAGGCAAAGAATGATAATTAAAAAACGCTACGGGGTTAATCCCCGGAGCGTTTTTTTTATTCCCGATCTACGGTTCTGGAGTTGGTAGCATGCGGATGTAAACAACTTAATCTCATCCGGTAGTCCAGGTAAGAACATAGCGCGGATGCACCTCGTAGCGGATGGTGAAGGAGCGGGGAGTGGCAGACTTGGTTTCGGTGGCATGCATTTCCCCCTTTTCTGCGGGGATAAAGGGGATAATGTGGAGGTGCTCCCTGAAGTCAATCCCCTGTAAACCGATCAGTTTAAAGAGACTCTCTTTTGCCGACCAGTGGAGCAATTGGTGCACAGTTTTCTGTTTTGGATCAATGTATTCCTTTTCAGCGATGAACTTATCGGCAATACGTGCTACCCTCTCGGTATGTGTCTCGATATCTATTCCCACTGGTGCCTTGGTAGATAGTAACATCGCCGCATAATCTCGCGTGTGAGAGATGCTGATAAGCCATTTTTCATCTTCCAGGTATGGACTTCCGTTCTGTCTGTTGAAAATCATCTTCTCCTCTCCCAGAAGTTGAAAAAGCATCATCCTTGTGGAGAGCCATTCAATGGAGCGTCTCTCAGAACGAACTTTCTCCAGATAACGATCTGCTTCGTTTCGCAATGTTGCCGGGAATTGAGTCAACAGTTCTTCCCTGGACTCTGTCATTTCCCAGACGCCCAGTAATACTCCTGACTGAATATATTCCTTCCTGATTAACATCTCACTTTTCAAGTTTTGAGTGTTGCGTTACTGCGGACTATTCTTTCTTCGTTCTGCCGGGTGGAATGTATCGCACCTTTGTGATCCGTTTCTTGCTCATCTCTTCTGCTACAAAATGATGGCCACGGTAGGATAAACTCTCCTTTCTTTTGGGAAAATCACCTTTCAGCTCCAGCAACAACCCAGCAAGTGTATCGGCTTGTTCCTGCATCAACTCAAAATCTCTTTCAGGGAGGCTGGTGATACGGATGAACTCCTCCAATGGTGTTTTTCCTTCAAATAGATAGGAGCCATCGGCACTCAAGGTATAGAAGGGTTGCTCTTCATCATATTCGTCGCTGATATCACCCACAATCTCTTCGAGGATGTCCTCCATGGTGACCAGTCCGGCGGTACCTCCATACTCATCCACCACGATGGCCATATGGTTCTTGTGGGCCCGAAACTCCTCCAGAAGGTCATCGATCCTTTTTGTTGTCGGCACGAAGTAGGCCGGGCGGATGAGAGACTGCCACTTGAAGTTGCCTGTCTTGCTTAGATGCGGCAACAGGTCTTTCACATACAGGATTCCTTTGATGGTGTCAGCATTTTCATCATAGACCGGGATACGTGAAAAACCGGCATCTACGATGAAATGTATCACCTCGCGAAATGGGGTGCGCATTTCAAGAGCTACCATATTGGTGCGAGAAACAAAGATGTCACCAACCATCTTGTCTCTGAAACGAATGATCCCTTCCAACAACTCTTTCTCCTGCTCCCCCCTTACCTCGTCAGAGGTTATCCCCAAGGCCTTTGAGAGCTCATCAACCGATATCTCATGTCTGTTTTGTGTGTGGGAAGGTATCAGCATAGAGCCTACTCTCACCATCACGCCCGACAGTGGAGACATCAATAGGTCGATCCATCCGATAATCTTAGCGTTCTTCTCGCTGAAGCGTAGAGGATGATATGTTGCTGTCGTCCTCGGTAGGAAATAGATGAAGATGATTATCACGGCAAAGGCGATGGCGGAACGCATCAATAACATTTCACCACTAACCAATGCAAAATAATCATTTTTCCATGGCAGGGTAATGATCAGTAGGGCCACGATGAGGTTGAGCAGGTGATTGGTGAGACTTACGGAGGTAAGAACACGCTCAGGATTGCTCAGCAGTTTTGAGAGTCGAACCTTTGAGGGTATCTGTGAGGTATGCAACTCCTGAGCATCATCTGTACTGATTCGTTGAAAAGCGCTTTCGAAGGCGGAAATGAGAGCATTGAGCAGAATCAGCAACAACAGTAGAATGAGAAAAAATAGCTTGATAGCTACCGGGTTGTTGACCAGGAGCAGGTGAGTTAATTGCGATAAAGGGTCAGGGTCCAATTGACAAAAGTTTAAATGAACAAGGAGAATGTTTCCACCATTTTTATTGATATCTCAACAGCGCAAACATTCTCCCGCAAAAATACGATCTTTTAATTAAAACGGCAAATCATCCTCCTCCGACCCATTGTCGGGGATGTCGGGTGTTTCTGCATTTTCGTGAAAATCACGCCCGTTTCCACCGTTTTCTCTTAACTGTTCTTCCGATTTACGGCTCAGCAGCTCCAGACTGTCTGCAACCACTTCGGTGACATACCTTTTGACTCCGTTCTGGTCGTCGTATGACCGTGAACGAATTTTTCCCTCCACGTAGAGCATAGTCCCCTTCTTGACAAATCTCTCAGCAATCTGGGCCAATCCTCTCCAGCAAACAATGTTGTGCCATTCGGTACGTTCCGGTACCTGTGTGCCTCCTGACGTGGTAAAGCCTCTTTCACTGGTTGCCAGTGTAAAGTTAGCCTTGGCCACATCATTGTCAAAATACTTCATCTCGGGATCGCGTCCCACATTTCCAATCAGGATAACTTTGTTTACCGACATAACTGAATTTTTTTATAGGGTTAAAGAATAGTGTTACGCTAGTGAGGCAAATTTACAGATTTTTTTGAAAACCGCAATCATTTTTGTTAATTGTTTCAAGGTACCTGTGCGTAAGTCGCGATACCGGATAATTATGGAGCTCCTTGCAAGGGGTGATCAATAGTGCCGGGGGAGGTGAGAAGGTATGCTCCGGGGGTATCACTACCCGATAAAATTGTGTGTGGATGAGTTGATGAGTCAGTTGGTGGCGTAAAGTGAGCGAGGGTTCAAACAAAAGCCCCCTCAATTCAGGAAACAGTTGTCTGAAATCATCTGTCTGCTTCAGCTGCATCAAATCGGCAGTTTGCATTGTCTCAATCAGCGGCAATTCATACAGGTTCCTCCAAATGCCTGGCTTGTCTCTTTTTTGGAGGTAAGTGTGATTTCCAAACAGGATGTGAAAATAATGGAAGTAACGATTGCGAATCTTTGTTTTTCGTTCTTTTACCGGGTAAACCGTGGTGTCTCCCTTGGCGAATGCCATGCAGATATCGCGTAGCACACAATTGTTGCAGCCAGGTTGTAGGGGGGTGCAGATCAACGCCCCGAAATCCATGATTGCCTGGTTGTAGCCTCCCGGATCCGCTTTCGGTATAAGTGATTGTGCTATTTCATCAATCATCTTCATGCCGATAGGAGAGTCAATTGGCGTTTCAATGGCGAAGAGCCGTGTCAGGACCCTGAATACATTGCCATCCAACACAGCATGCGGTTGGTTAAAAGCAATCGAAGCCACAGCTGCCGCAGTATATTTTCCAATACCCTTCAATGATATTAACTCCTGGTAATTGGAGGGAAGGTTTCCGTTGTGAAGAGTGATGATCTGGCGGGCTGCCTGGTGGAGGTTGCGTGCCCGTGAATAATAACCGAGCCCCTGCCACATCTTCAACACTTCTTCCTCACTTGCGGCGGCAAGCGTCGCAACATTGGGGAATCTATCGATGAAACGCCGGTAGTAGCCGATGCCTTGGTCAACTCGTGTCTGCTGTAGAATCACCTCCGAGATCCAGATGTGGTAGGGGTCGTTGCTCTCCCGCCAGGGCAACTCTCTTTTGTGCTCACTGTACCAGTTCATCAGGTGGATGGTGATGGGGTGAAGCATCACGCGGTCTAAATATTCTTTTTCCATCGTGCTGCAAATCTACAGTAAAAAGTGCAATTTCAGCGAAAAGAGCAAAAAAAGAGAAAAATTAGTAACAATAATTTTCGGCGTTGAAAAAAAAGCTATATATTTGCAATCCAAAATTTTACTTATTGACATACGCTATTATTATTAATATTTTAAAATATAAATAAAATGACCAAGGCAGACATTGTAAATGAAATTGCAAAAAACACCGGAGTAGACAAAGCATCGGTATTGGCAACGGTTGAATCTTTTATGGAAGTGGTGAAAGATTCATTAGCAAGCAACGAAAACGTCTATTTGAGAGGATTTGGCAGCTTTATCGTGAAGAAAAGAGCACAGAAAACAGCACGGAACATCTCAAAGAACACAACTATCATCATTCCAGAGCACAATATTCCTGCTTTTAAACCTGCAAGGACATTTGTTACACAGGTGAAGGAAACCAAATAATTAATTTTTAAAGGAGATACGAACATGCCAAGCGGAAAAAAAAGGAAAAGGCATAAGATGTCAGTTCACAAGCGTAAAAAAAGACTCAGAAAAAACAGGCATAAGAAGAAAAAGTAAGCCGAAGATTTTTTTTACACCACATACAGGAACAAACTTAAAAAAAACCACCCGGAAATTAAGTTTGTTCTTTGTATATTTGACAGGGAAGTGGTTCAGGCGTGAACCTCCTTTCTGTTGTGAAGACAGAAGCCCGAACATTTATGTAAACATTTAAAAAAAAGAAAAATTGTGACAAGCGAACTTGTGGTGGATGTTCAACCAAAAGAGATTACCATTGCCGTTCTAGAAGACAAAAAGTTGGTAGAATTGCAACAGGAAAGCCAAGAGGGCTCTTTTGCGGTTGGTAACATCTATCTGGGCAAAGTAAAAAAACTGATGCCCGCCCTTAACGCTGCATTTGTGAACGTGGGACACAAAAAGGACGCTTTTCTTCACTATTTGGATTTAGGGGTTGAATTCAACTCTATTCTGGATTTCCAGAAGATGGTTGAAGACAAGAAAAAGATTCCACAGCTTCAGAAGATGAAGTTGAAACCCGATATCGATAAGGAAGGATCCATCTCGGACATCCTCAAGGTGGGGCAGGAGATACTGGTTCAGATAGCCAAAGAGCCGATATCCACCAAAGGCCCCCGTTTGACGGCTGAGATCTCGTTCGCGGGTCGATTTATGGTGTTGATTCCATTCATCGACCGAGTATCGGTTTCGCAAAAGATCAAATCGCGCGAGGAGCGCGCCCGACTCAGACAGCTTATACAGAGCATCAAACCCAAGAACTATGGCGTCATCATTCGAACGAACGCCGAAGGCAAGAGGGTTGCTGATCTCGATGCAGAGCTGAAGGTGTTGGTGAAACGATGGGAAGAGAATGTCGGAAAGATCATGAAAGCCAAAGCCCCCTCCCTCATTTTTGAGGAGACGGGACGCACAGTGGCACTATTGCGCGATATTTTCAGTCCCTCTTTCGAACAAATTCACGTCAACGACAAGGACGTGAGCAGACAGATCGCCGAATATGTGAGCATCATCGCACCGGAACGAAAGAACGTTGTTAAAGACTACTCCGGGGCATTGCCCATCTTAGACAATTTCGGGATCACCAAGCAGATCAAATCGCTCTTTGGAAAAACTGTTACATTCAAGAACGGTGCTTACCTCATCATTGAGCATACCGAAGCCCTGCACGTAATCGATGTGAACAGCGGTAATCGCAACAAATCGAAGCTGGGACAGGAGGATAGTGCCTATGAAGTGAACCTGGCTGCTGCCGAGGAGATTGCCCGACAGCTTCGGCTGAGGGACATGGGTGGCATCATCGTGATTGACTTCATTGACATGAGTAAGGGTGAGCATCGTAACAAACTGCTCGCCAAGATGCAGGAACTGATGTCTAGCGACCGTGCCAGACACAACATTTTGCCATTGAGTAAGTTCGGGTTAATGCAGATCACGCGTCAGCGTGTGCGCCCCGAAATGGAAGTTACCACAAGCGAAGAGTGCCCCACTTGCTTTGGTAAAGGAAAGATTAAGGCTTCGATTTTGTTCACCGACACACTGGAGGGTAAGATCGATTACTTGGTCAATAAGCTAAAAGTGAAGAAATTCAGTCTGCACATACACCCTTATGTTGCAGCGTACGTTCAGCAAGGATTGTTTTCGTTAAAGTTCAAATGGAGAAAAAAATACAATGTAGGATTGAAAGTGATTCCCGATCAGAAGCTGGGATTCCTGCAATATGTTTTCTATGACAAAGACGGAAACGAGATTGACCTGAAGGAAGAAATTGAAATGAAATAAGAATAAATCCGGTGAGCAACCGGCAGTATAACAGTAAAGAACCGGCATTGCCTCAGAGTGATGCCGGTTTTTTTGCGTTCAGATTACATTGGGTCCACATCGTAACTGAATGCTATATATTTATACTCCTGTCTTTTATGAATAACATGCTCTGCCTCAGTCAACAGGTTTCGAACCCGCTGTGGAGAGTATCCTGTTTCCAATTTTAGCAGTATCTCCCGGATGTGCTGTTGCTTTGCGCGTGCCACATATGGTCGACTCGGACCCAGAACGCGCTCCATCAGTTCTTTCCTTAGCAGTGTGGCCAGCTCATTTGCAGCCGATACCGCCAGGCTCTCCTTACGGTGTTTTACCGTAATGCGAAGCAACCTTGTATAGGGGGGATAACCGAATTGTTTTCGCTCGGTTAGTTCTTCATTGAAGAAACTTTTATAGTCGTGATGCACTACGTGGCGATAAATGGCTTGCTGTGAGTCGGCACACTGTATGAGTACGATCCCTTGTGCTTTTTTCCGTCCTGAGCGCCCTGCAGCCTGTATCATCAGCTGAAAACCGCGTTCGTGTGAACGGAAATCGGGGTGGTTGATGAGGGAATCGGCTGAAAGGATTCCCACCACTTTCACCGCTTCAAAATCAAGCCCTTTGGAGAGCATTTGTGTGCCGACCAATACATTAATCTTTTTATTCTGAAAATCATGAATTATTTTTTCATAATCATGTTTGCCGCGGGTGGTGTCGGCATCCATTCGTACTACGGTGCTTCCGGGAAAAAGATTTTGCACCTCCTCCTCCAGTTGTTCCGTGCCCAATCCGTAAGGCTCAAGCTTTTCAGCTTCACAGGCGGGACATGCTGTGGGAACGGAGTATGTTCTGTTGCAATAGTGACATACCAGTCGTCTGGGGTGATTGTGCAGGGTGAGCGTCACATCGCAGTGGCTGCACTTGGGAGTCCAGGTACACTCCTTACATTCCAGTACAGGAGCAAAACCTCTTCGGTTGCGGAATAGAATTATCTGTTCACCTTTCTCCAGGGCGGCTGTCATTTCATCAATCAACACAGGACTGAGGATTGATGTCATCTTTCTCCGCTTGCGTAGTTCCCGTGTGTTCACGAGCTGTATGCGTGGCATCTTCACCCCGTTGAACCGTTCTGAGAGTGTGACCAATCCATACTTACCGGTGCAGCTGTTGTAGTATGATTCCACCGATGGGGTTGCCGAACCCAGAATGGTTTTTGCCCCCATGAAGTGGGCTAACATGATTGCAGTGTTGCGTGCATGATACCGCGGTGAAGGATCCTGTTGCTTGTAGCTAGACTCATGTTCCTCATCCACTATTACCAGTCCCAGCTCACGATAGGGCAGAAATAGTGATGACCGGGCGCCAATAATGATCTGATAGGGATTCTCAGACAGCATCTTCTGCCAAATCTCGGTACGCTCGTAGTCCCCGATACCAGAATGGTAAATACCCAACTTATTGCCGAAGACATCGTGAAGTCGCTGTGTTAGCTGGGTAGTCAGAGCAATTTCGGGGAGCAGGAAGAGTGTCTGTTTCCCCTCTTTCAAAGTTTTATCGATCAGGTGGATGTAGATCTCTGTCTTGCCGCCGGAGGTAACCCCTTGCAGTAGCACAGTCTCCTTTTCTGCAAGGAGCTCAGTCAAATGTTTCATTGCCTGTTGCTGCGCTTCACTTAGCGAGTAGGGTTTACGCAGCGGTTCCTTATCATCGGTCAGCCGACTTCGTTGCTGCGTTAGCACCGTTACAATACCCTTCTCGATAAGTCCTTTCAGGAGTGCAGGATTGTAGCCAGGGAGCATGGAAAGTTCATCTCTGCTAATCATCTCCCGCTTGGATGTTGATAGCATCGAGCGCAGCGATGCGAGTAGTGCCGCCTTTTTTTTTGCTCTTTTCAGCAGGTTGTCTGCAGTCGAGGCTTCGACTTCTTTGTTGAGTCGGTAGAAAAGCACCTCTTTGGGTTGATAGCGGTTGGTAAGATCCTCAGGTTTCATCAATGTGGGTAGTGCAGCTTTGCACACATCTCCCAACGGAGACATATAGTAGTATGAAACCCACTCCCAAAGCTTCAACTGCTGGGGGGTGACTACAGGTTTCTCATCAGGGAGAGAATGTATATCCCTGATGTTGAATCCCTCTGTAGGCTGATTGTGGATGCGTGCGATGATGCCCGTGTAATGCTTACGTTTACCGAAGGGAACCACTGCCCTTTGACCTACCATCGCTCGCTGCTGCAACTCGGGCGGCAGGGAATAGGTGAACATCCCGGGCAGGGGCAACGGAAGGATTACATCCACCTGCATGATTTAAAAGTAGAGAGTGGCGTTGATACTCCAAGTCTCCGACTTGCCGTTTAGGGGCTCTTGCCAATTCGGACGTTCCACTGCGTAGTTGTCGGTTAGTTGTACACCATAATTAACGCCTACCTGTAACATCTTGAAGAGTTCCACTCCCAGCCCGATGTTTGCACCTGCCTGGAACTCCTTTGCTTTGAGATCCTGTTGCATATCTTCCAAATCGATTCCTTCACCCGAAATCAGGTATCCTGCGTATGGGCCGGCCACTGCATACATTCGCAAGGGGAGCATTCCCAGTCCGAATTTGATCTTGGCGTTGAGAGGAAGGTAGAGGTAACGGTTAGATACGTCGTTCGTTGTGGCGCTCTCCCCGTCGGTCAGGTTGGAGACAGTCATCCGGTTGTCATTGTAGAGCAGTGATGCCTCGATGCCGAAGTCGATCACAGCAAATGGAAACATCGCCTCAAGGGAGGGGCCGATGCTGTAAGAGGTCATGTTTTCCACCTGCAAAGCTTCACTGTCAAAACTAGGATTGTTTAGTCCTACGTCTGCCTTCACTCCAAATCGTATCTGGCCAAAAAGGGTTGGGGTAAGCATGAGTGTGGTTAGGATAAATAAACTTGTACGAATCATTTTCTTTGTTTTCATCATCTTTTGTGTTACATGAATTACTCATTGATTTATCTCTCGTGTCATACAAATATAATCTTACGACACAGGTAAAACAAAAAAGTTGCCCTTTGGGTTGTTAAATAAACTTTAAAATGGATGACTGAAAAAAGCGTTACTTCTCGCATGAAATGGAGAAGTAACGCTTTAAATGGCTGTTAAGCGGTGGTTAATCCTTGAACTTCGCCTTTAGGAACTCACGATTTAGACGGGCAATATTGCTTATGGAGATATTTTTGGGGCACTCTACCTCGCAGGCTCCGGTGTTGGTACAGTTGCCAAAGCCCAGCTCATCCATCTTGGCCACCATCGACTTGGCACGACGGGCCGCTTCTACCCGTCCCTGTGGGAGGAGGGCGAACTGACTTACCTTGGCTGAGACGAAGAGCATTGCCGATCCGTTCTTGCAGGCTGCCACACAGGCACCGCAGCCGATGCAGGCGGCGGCGTCCATGGCCATCTCGGCATCATCGCGCGGGATGGGTATTGCATTGGCGTCAGGTATACCACCGGTATTGACGGAGATATAACCTCCCGCCTGTATGATCTTGTCGAATGCGGTGCGGTCCACCATCAGGTCTTTGATGATGGGGAAACCTGCGGAGCGCCAAGGCTCTACCGTGATCGTATCGCCGTTATTGAAGCGGCGCATGTGGAGTTGGCAGGTGGTGATACCGGTGTCGGGGCCATGCGGATGCCCGTTGATGTAAAGGCTGCACATGCCGCAGATGCCTTCACGGCAGTCATGGTCAAACACCACCGGTTCCTTACCCTCGTTGATCAGCTGCTCGTTGAGGATGTCGAGCATTTCCAGGAAAGAGCTTCCCTGAGAAATATTTTCCAGTGCGTAGGTTTCAAAGTGTCCCTTCTCTTTCGGTCCGTTCTGGCGCCACACTTTTACTTTTATGTTGATATCTTTATCCATGATGGTTTGTTGTTATTCGTTTAAACTTATCGGATCAACCGTTACGATTTGTAGTTACGTTGCTGACGTTCCACAAACTCATACTCGAGCGGTTCCTTGAACATCACAGGAGCTTTTTCCTCACCCTGATACTCCCAGCATGAGACATAAGCAAACTGGTCGTCATGACGCAGCGCCTCTCCTTCGGGTGTCTGGTGTTCAAGACGGAAATGACCACCGCACGATTCTTCACGGTCGAGGGCATCGTGTGCCATCAACTCACCGATCTCGATGAAGTCGGCCAGCCGCAGTGCTTTTTCCAACTCCACATTGAGCGTTCCCTTATTGCCGGGGATACGCAGGTTGGTCCAGAAGTCCTTCTTCAATGCCTGAAGTTTTTCGATGGCACCCTTCAATCCTTCGGCATCACGACCCATGCCCACGAAATCCCACATGATGTGTCCAAGCTCTTTGTGGATATGGTCGACTGAGTGTTTACCCTTGATATTCATCAGCCGTTCAATGCGGTCGTTGATCTCCTTCTCGGCCTGTGCGAACTCGGGTGCATCGGTCTTGAAGCGGGGAACGTTGATCTGGTCGGCCAAATAGTTCTGAATGGTGTAGGGGAGCACGAAATAACCGTCTGCCAACCCCTGCATCAACGCAGAGGCCCCGAGGCGGTTAGCGCCGTGGTCGGAGAAGTTGGCTTCACCAATTGCGAAGAGGCCGGGGATGGAGGTCATAAGCTCGTAATCCACCCAGATACCGCCCATGGTGTAGTGAATAGCGGGATAGATCATCATGGGTGTCTCGTAGGGGTTGTCGTCCACGATTTTCTCATACATCTGGAAAAGGTTTCCGTAGCGTGCTTCCACCACATCTCTGCCCAGACGTTCTATGGCATCGGCAAAGTCGAGGTAGACAGCCAGTCCGGTGTTTCCTACACCATAGCCGGCATCGCATCGTTCCTTGGCGGCACGTGAAGCGACGTCACGCGGCACCAGGTTCCCGAAGGCGGGATAGCGTCGTTCCAAATAGTAGTCACGGTCCTCTTCTTTGATCTGAGTTGGCTTCAACTTCCCTTCGCGGATTGCCTGTGCATCTTCCAGCTTTTTGGGTACCCAGATTCGGCCATCGTTGCGGAGCGATTCCGACATGAGTGTCAGCTTCGACTGAAATTCACCATGCACCGGGATGCAGGTGGGGTGAATCTGTGCCATACAGGGATTGGCAAAGTAAGCGCCTTTCTTGTAGCACTGCCAGGCGGCCGATCCGTTTGAGGTCATGGCATTGGTAGAGAGGAAGAAGGTGTTGCCATAGCCTCCGGTGGCGATCACCACAGCGTGGGCTGCAAAACGTTCCAGCTTGCCGGTTACCAGGTTGCGGGCGATGATGCCGCGGGCACGACCATCAATGATTACCAGGTCTACCATCTCATAGCGGGTGTAAAGTTCCACCTGTTTCTTGTGGATGGCGCGGCTAAGTGCCGAGTAGGCACCTAACAGCAGCTGCTGTCCGGTCTGTCCCCGGGCATAGAAGGTGCGGGAAACCTGTGCCCCGCCGAAAGAACGGTTGTCGAGCAGGCCTCCATATTCTCGTGCAAAGGGAACCCCCTGAGCCACACACTGGTCAATGATGCTGTTGGAGACCTCCGCCAGGCGGTAAACGTTGGCTTCACGGGCGCGGTAGTCGCCTCCCTTGATGGTATCGTAAAAGAGACGATAAACCGAGTCACCGTCATTTGGATAGTTCTTGGCAGCGTTGATACCCCCCTGTGCGGCGATGGAGTGAGCACGACGGGGTGAGTCCTGGATGCAGAAGTTGTGTACCTTGAAACCCATCTCACCCAGTGAGGCGGCAGCGGAAGCACCGGCAAGTCCTGTGCCGACCACGATGATGTCGAGGCGGCGCTTATTGGCCGGGTTGACCAGTTTCTGATGGTTCTTGTAGTTGGTCCATTTCTCAGCGAGAGGTCCCTTGGGTATTTTAGCGTCTAATTTGTTCATAATATTCAGTTTCTAAAGTTATCCTAACAGGTTGGAATATCCCAGGTGAACGGCAATGGCAACAACGATGAATCCGAGGGAGATCACGGATGCAACGACATTGCTCAGCACCTTGATTCGTTTCATCCAGATGGTGTTGTTTAGTCCTGCAGTGTGGAGTGCACTCCAGAAGCCGTGTAGCAAGTGGTACCAGAGGGCTACAAAGGCGATTACGTACGCCACTACCACCCAGATATTGGAGAAGACTTCTTCCACCAGCTGTGCACCGTCGTGGCGGGCGCCTTCAATCATGAAGAGTTCCTTGAATTGCATCTGGTACCACATCTGATAGAGGTGCAGGATCAGGAACAACAGGATGAAAACTCCCAGCACGAACATATTCTGCGATGACCATGTGGTGTCTGTCTTGCTCGAGGAGGCATAGCGGTCCTTGCCCCTTGCTTTCATGTTTTGCAGCGTGAGGATGATTGCGTAAACGATGTGGATCACGAAGCCCAGCGCAATGACGGCTGTACCGGCAATGGCCCACCAGTTGGCACCCAACACCTCGTTGGCGAGGAAATTGTAGGTGTCGTAGCTGAAGATCAGTACCAGGTTCATCGACATGTGGAACAGCAGGAACAGGACCAGGAACAGGCCGGAAATACTTTGCACAAATTTCCGCCCGATAGATGAATCAATTAACCAACTCATAAAGTTCTGTTTTAATGTTTAGATAGATATTGTTTGTTGATATTTTTTTAAACAGGTTTTCGGCTATTTTAGCTAAAATAGCTGCTTTTTTAATATAAATACAAAAGTAATACTTTTAAAGCTCAAAAGAGAGCTATATGCGGAAATATTTCCTTAATCAGGCTATTTTAGAACCTGTATGAATATCGTTTGAAAGATACGACAAATAAGCGTGACAGAAAAATCGGTTCCGCTTTTGGTGATATTTTCCTATCTTTGTAGGCTGATAATTTGAAAATGAGATCATGGATATAGTATTAAGCGGAATTCGCTCCACCGGTAAGCTGCACCTGGGTAACTATTTCGGTGCCCTGCGTAACTTCATCAGGATGCAGGAAGAGAACAACTGTTATTTTTTCATTGCCGACATTCACTCCCTTACCACCCATCCCGACCCGAAGTTGTTGCACCAGAACGTGAAGAATGTGCTGGTAGATTATTTGGCTGCCGGTATTGACCCTGAGAAATCAGTGATCTATGTGCAGAGCGACCTGTATGAGACGGCAGAGCTCTACCTTTACCTGAACATGCACGCCTACCTGGGTGAACTCTCAAAGACCGCCTCCTTCAAGGATAAGGCGCGCAAGCAGCCGGAGAACGTGAACGCGGGACTGCTCACCTATCCCACGCTGATGGCGGCAGACATCCTGATCCACAATGCCCACAAGGTGCCGGTGGGGAAGGACCAGGAGCAGCACCTCGAGATGACCCGCAAGTTCGCCCGTCGCTTCAACAATTTCTATGGCGTCGATTACTTCAGAGAGCCGGTGGCTTACAACTTTGGCGAGGAGCTGGTGAAAATACCCGGTCTGGACGGCAGTGGCAAGATGGGTAAGTCGGAAGGAAATGCCATCTACCTGGGCGACAGTCCGAAGGAGATCGAGAAGAAGGTGAAGAAAGCCCTCACCGATGCCGGTCCTACTGAGCCAAATGCGGCGAAACCTGATTGTATCGAGAATCTGTTCACGTTATTGCGGGTGGTATCCACACCTGATGTTGTAAAACACTTCGACGACCAATGGAACAGGTGTGAGATTCGATACGGAGACCTTAAGAAACAGCTGGCCGCCGACATCATCAGCGTGACTGCTCCCATCCGTGAGCGGATGTTGGAAATTGAAAACGATGAAGCCTATTTGCGCAAAGTGACTCAGGAAGGGGTGGAGAAGGCACGTGAGAACGCAGCGAAGACAATCCGTGAGGTGCGTGAAATCGTCGGCTTCAAGAAATTTTAAAATACTACGATTTGAAGAGCGGGATGAGAAGATCATTCCGCTTTTTTTGTAAACTTTTCCGATCACTGATTGTTCACCTCAATACGCATACAAAGAGACAATCCATTTATGCTTACATTTAAACCAATTGCACTGCAAGACAGGGATCTGATCAATAGTTATCTCTGCAGGCAGCATTACAGGGCTTCAGACCTCTGTTTCACGAACCTTTACTGTTGGGGCTCCAAGTTTGATACTCAGTTTGCCGTGGAAGATGGATGGCTTTTCATCCGCTTTCACGACAACAACGGCCGCAACTCCTATCTCATGCCTATTGGAGAAGGTAATATCCGCGAAGGGATTCATGTAATTATGGAGGACCACAAGCAGTTCAACACCCTCTTTCAGATGCGGGGTCTCACCCGCGAGATGATCGATAAGATTGATGCAGAAATGCCGGATATGTTCGATTACAAGCTGAACCGTTCGGTATCCGACTATATTTATAGCATCGAGAAACTGACTCACCTTAAGGGGAAGAAGTTACAGAGCAAACGCAACCATATAAACCGATTCATGAGGGAGAACGACTGGAAGTACAAGTCGCTGACCGGTCATCCTGAAATCGTGAAAGAGTGCAAAGCGATGCTCGACGACTGGATGGAGATGAACCGGGAGGAGAAAGATCCCACATTGACATACGATGATCATGCCACCACAATGATGCTCGATCACTTCGAGGAGCTGCAGCTGCGGGGTGGACTGATCTGCGTAAACAACCGGATCGCCGCCTTCACCATTGGAGAGCCGCTCACTGATGACACTATTGTGGTGCATGTGGAGAAAGCCTTCACCACCATTCATGGTGCCTATACGATCATAAACCAGCAGTTTGCTGAGCATGAAACCGAAGGTTATACTTATATCAACAGGGAGGAGGACATGGGCATCGAGAACCTGCGTAAAGCGAAACTCTCCTATCAACCCGATATCCTGTTGGAGAAATTTAATGCACGGCTCAAACAACAGTAAATCATGATACGTTTTGCCGATGAACATTCACGTGAAGCGGTGAGGGCGATGTGGAAGCGCTGCTTCGGTGACCCGGACGATTACATGGATGTCTACTTCCGTCACAAGTATCGCGACGACCAGACACTGATTTATTTTGAGGGGGAGATGGCGGTAGCATCGCTGCAGATGCTGCCTTACACTTTCACCTTTCACGGCTGTGAGATTCCGGTGCTTTACCTATCGGGAGTATGCACGTTACCGGAAGCACGCAAAAAAGGGATCATGCATCAGCTCTTACTACGCAGCTTTGAAGTGGCTAGAGAGAGAGAGTTCCCGCTGATGTTGCTGGTGCCGCAGGAGGAGTGGTTGCTCGGCTTTTATGCCAAATATGGCTTTGCACAAACCTTCGATGCAGGCGTTGAACAGATGCTCTTGCTCAAAAAAGTGCTCGATTTACATCCAGGCGACTTGCAAGCAGCTTACCGTGCTTTCGATTCCCATTTTCGAGGGTGTGAGATGACACTACAGAAAACATATGATGATTTTTGTGCCATCGTCGAGGAGGCCTCACTTTATCACTTCCCTCCCAAGAAAAATCTGATAGGCATGTCGCGTATCATCGATGTGGAGCGTCTATTGCAGCTATATGCCGCAGCACAGGATGATATAAACTTCTCACTGAAAGTGGTTGATCCATTGCTTAGCCGGAACAGTGGTATCTTTTCCATATCGGGGGGCATAGCCATTAAAGTAGAACAACCGATTGATTCGATGCTAGAGCTGGCGATAACTGACCTTACGCAACACCTCATGGGATATCACACCAGTGAACGTGGAGAGCAGATTGAGACTCTGTTCCCGGAGAAAGTGCCTGCTATGCATTACATGTTGGAATAGGAGGTTGTCACCTCAGAGCCACTTTCGTTTCTTGAAATAATAGAGAATAAAGAGAGAGGAGAGCACCATAAAGAGAATGGCAAGAGGGTAACCCCACTTCTTGTCGATCTCCGGCATAAAGGTGAAGTTCATTCCGTAGATGCTGGCAATAAGTGTGGGAGGCATGAAGATGACCGAGACAATGGTAAAGATTTTGATGATCTTGTTCTGTTCGATGTTCACATAACCCAGGAAGGTATCCTGTAGGTAGTCGAGACGGTCGAAGCTGAACTTGATGTGCTCCACCAGTGAGTTGATGTCCTTGATGATGATGGTGAGTTTCGGTTGCAGCTCATTGGGGATGAACTCGCTGCGAAGCATACCAGAGACGGTGCGCTGTTTGTCAATGATGTTCTCCCTGAGGAGCATTGTCTTTTCCTGAAGATTCTTGATCTCGGAGAGCAGCTCCTCGTCTGCCTCCTGCAGTGTGAGCGAGTTACTGAGCTGGGTGATCTTCTGTGTCATGTTCTCGATCATGTCGGCATCGAACTCAACCCGTGTCTCCAGTAGCGCCACCAGCACGTGTGCCCCGGTGGGATAGTTCTTCGGATTGGCTGAAATCTTTTTAACTGTCTCGTGGAAGGAGCTCAGTTCCTCACCGCGAACAGTCACCAGGATGTTGTTCTTGAGGATAAACGATACCGGATCTGTTTCGAAGTTGGATAGCAGGAAGTTGGAGTTTACCACGAGTGTGTCGTTGGTCTCGATGTACCGCGACGACATCTCGATCTCAATCATCTCCTCCTCCTCCTGAATGTATATTTTCAGGAAATCCTCCAGTTCATTTTCCACCTCCTCATCCACGTCGTTGAGGTCAATCCACAGAAAGTTCTGTATGGGGTTTGATTTCAGGAAGTCAAGGCTACGGCTCAGTCTCACGATGCCATCCTTGTGATAAAACAGTTTTACTTCCGCCATGGTCTTTCTCTTTTAAATCGTACTTAAATCAGTCCTTTGATGCCTTTAAACCTCCAGACTGTATCAACGGTTCCAGCAGGTTGGTGAGTTGCTCGAACTGCTCAATGGAGAGCTGTTCGGGTCTCTTGGTGAGCATCGGGTCGTCGGGCATCGGACTCTCTTCTGACAGCAGTGACTTGATGGAGTTGCGCAGCATCTTTCGTCGTTGGTTGAAGCTGGTCTTCACTACCGTTTTGAACAATTTTTCATTACAGTCGAGCTGCTTTCGCCCGTTGCGGGTGAGCCGTACGACTGCCGATTTAACTTTGGGCGGAGGGATGAACGCCTGCTCGTTCACCGTGAAGAGGTACTCGATGTCGTACCAGGCTTGCAGCAACACACTGAGGATGCCGTAGCTCTTGTTCCCGGGTGAAGCAGTCATGCGTTCAGCCACCTCTTTTTGGATCATGCCCGTACAACAGGGTATAGACTCCTTGTGGTCGAGCAATTTGAAAAAAATCTGTGAGGAGATGTTGTAAGGATAATTGCCAATCAGACAGAAGCTCCCGTCATAAAGAGTTGTAAGGCCCATCCGCAGGAAATCCTGCTCCAGGATACGGCCTTCGAGGGCAGGGTAGTGCTCTTTGAGGTAAGCTACAGACTCGCGGTCTATCTCCACCACGGTGAGATCTCTGCCCAGTTCCAGCAGTTGACGGGTGAGCATGCCAGTGCCGGGTCCCACCTCCAGCACCGGGAGAGAGGGGAAGTTCTCAAGGCTCTCCGCGATGCGGCGCGCAATCGACTCATCCTTGAGAAAGTGCTGCCCTAGGTTTTTTTTTGCTCTTACCTGAAACATTGCAATCTGCCGATTATTCCTTATCTTTACCGCCGCAAAGGTAACATTTTATTATCAGAAATCTGATAAACCCATTCTAAAAAACAAGATAGATGAGGCACACACCTTGTGCACGGAAGCGTTAGCGCTCCATTCTCTCTCTCTTGATGGAACAAATTAACAGTGAACAGGTGAAGATAACGATTGAAACCCTGAAGAGCTTCCTGAAGACAGTGCTCTCCCTGCTGCTCGGATTGTTTATCATCTGGGCTATGTATCGCGACACTGATCTGGGCGAGCTGTGGGAAATCACCCGCTCGGCAAATTTCGGAATCATAGCCTTCTCCTTGATATTCGGTTTGTTGGGTAACCTCTTGCGGGGTCTTCGCTGGGAGCTGTTTGTCAATTCTCTCGGTTATCATCCTCCTCGCGCCAGCCTGGTTTACGCTACGCTGGGCAACTACGCGGTCAACTTTGTTTTGCCGCGCGCCGGTGATGTGTGGCGTTGTGGTGTGGTGAGTAAGTATGATCGCATCCCTTTCTCCCGGACACTGGAGACCTTTCTGGTTGACAAGGTTGTCGACATCATTGCCGGAGTTTCGGTCATTTTGTTCAGCATGCTGTTCAGCATTGATTTTTTTATTTCCTATTTCAGGGATAACCCGCAGTTCGGAGAAACTCTTTCGCACATGTTTTCATCTGTCTGGATTTACCTGATCCTGGTGGCGATGGTGCTGGCGGTAATCGTGATGCGAACCTTCTTCCGGCGCACCTGGCTGATGATTAAAATTAAGCGTTTTGTCAATACGCTTCGCTACGATCTGCGTCTCATTTCCGTAATGAAGGAGAAAAAGAGGATAATAATCTATACGATCCTCCTTTGGTTCTCTTTTTATTTGTATTTTTACATCTGCTTCTTCGCGTTTGATTTTACGAGAGGCCTGGGACCAATGGCAGGATTGATCGTTTTCGCCATGACTAACATTGGCATCTCGGCGCCTGTACAGGGTGGCATAGGCCCCTGGCATTTCATGGTGATTTCTTCCCTGCTGATTCTGGGAGTGGCCGAGAAAGAGGCATTGGCATTCGCGGGAGCTGTTTTCACCATTCAGTCGGTCTGGCAGATTCTCTACGGCCTTGTAGGTGTCTTTGCCATGCCGCATGTGAAGCGGAAAATTGAAACAATCAACGAAAAAACCAATTAAAGATAAGTAAAAATGGCTACAACAGATTTGCAGAAGCTGACGCCCCAAAGCGTTTGGAAACATTTTCATTCCCTCACCCTCATACCCCGGCCTACCGGCCAGATGGAAGCGGTGACTCGTTTCGTGATGGAGTTCGGGAAAGCATTGAACCTGGAAACACGGCAGGACGAGGTGGGCAACGTGGTGATTTGCAAGCCGGCTACGAAAGGGTATGAAAGTGCTAAAACGGTTATCCTACAATCACACCTCGATATGGTGCCACAGAAAAATGCCGATGTAGCCCATGATTTCACAAAAGATCCCATTCAGGCCTTTGTCGACGGGGAGTGGGTGAAAGCCCGTTCCACCACGTTGGGTGCTGACAACGGCATTGGCTGTGCCATGATGATGGCTCTCCTGGAAGATGAGACACTGGATCATCCTGCCATTGAAGCACTCTTCACAATCGATGAGGAGGTGGGCATGGATGGTGCCAATGGACTGGAAAAAGGATTCCTTCAAGGATCACTGATGCTCAACCTTGATACAGAGGAAGATGGTGAGCTCTGCATCGGCTGTGCCGGCGGACGGGATGTGAATGTCTCCTTCCGCTACAAGCCGGATACTGAGATTGAAAAGGGAGATATTGCTTTCAAGGTGAGTTTGCGTGGGCTTAAAGGGGGCCACTCCGGGGTGCAGATTCACCTGGGACGGGCCAATGCCAATAAGCTGATGAACCGCTTCCTGAAAGAGGTGGTCAGCAACTACGAAGCACGCATAGCCTCCATTCAGGGGGGATCACTGCGCAACGCCATTCCCCGCGAGTCGTTCGTGGTGCTTACCATTCCCGAGCAGCTCTCTGATGATCTGCTGGACTTGGTGGCAGAATATGAAGAGCTGTTCCGAAACGACTTCTCCGGTATTGAGGAGGGAATCTCCTTTAAGGCGGAACAAACCGATTTGCCGAAGAGCTTGATACCGGAGGAGGTGCAGGATGACCTGATCAATGCGGTTGAGGGATGTCCCAACGGGGTGATCAGCTACTTGGCCGACTTTCCCGGTGTGGTGGAGAGCTCGCTCAATCTGGCACTTGTGCAGTCCTCCGAAGATGGAATTGATGTGAAGTTGCTGGTGCGCAGCTCCTCCGAGAGCCGAAAGGATTGGGTCTGCTCGTCGGTGGAGAGCCTCTTCCTGCTGGCGGGTGCACGTGTGGAATTCGACGGTGACTATCCCGGTTGGCAACCCAACGCCCAGAGCGAACTGCTTAACACCATGGAACGGATCTATCTCGAGAAGTTCGACCAGCGCCCCAAGGTGATGGTGATTCATGCAGGCCTTGAGTGTGGCATCATCCAGTCTAACGTGGAGCAGAAACTGGATATTGTCTCTTTCGGGCCTACCATCACCGGTGCTCACTCTCCCGATGAGGCTGTGAAGATTGATACCGTTGAACGCTCCTACGACTACCTGGTATCAATACTGAGTCAACTGAAATAGATGCGATGCACAATACACTGATTGTTTTTGCTTCGAACCATGGGACAGTTGAACGTTGTGCCCGGGAGCTGTTCAGGCTTATTGACGGCAAGGTGGATTTGTGCAACTTGAATCGTCGTGAATCAATACCTGATTTGAAAGTGTACGATTCCCTTATTGTGGGAGGATCCATTCATTATGGTAAGGTACAGAACGTGATTGCCGGTTTCTGTAAAAACAATCAGTCGCTATTGGCAGGTAAACGGCTGGGACTTTTTGTAAACTGCCTCTATAGCGGAGAGAAAGCACAGCAACAACTCGACAATGCTTTTCCCGAAAGCCTTGCTCGGCATGCGCTTGTACGTGAATACTTCGGTGGTGAACTGGATGAGGAGAAAATGAACTTCTGGGAGCGTCTCATTACAAGGCAGATAGTCCGTAGTGAAGAGCTGGAAGTTCAGCTCGACAAAGAAAAAATAAGACGTTTCGCTAATGTTATGACCTCAAACAATGAAGAGAAGGCTTGAGAAACATATCCTGTTACCGCTGGTGCTTGTCTGCTACGCCCTCATCATGGGAATACTCGCATACCCACGTTACCGTACCTCCGGCAACTGGGGCGAGTACTTCTCGATTATAGGCATCACCCTGTTGCTTGCACTCCTACTGCATTTTCTGCTGAAGCGCAGAGAGTACATCCGCAATCGTTTCAAGGGAGAGGAATAGTTTGCGCGGGCATCAACTGTGATGGGTTATGCCGCCAGTATGTCAATCCCTAATCGATTAACCGGCTTTCAGGCAATTGCCTGAAAGCCGGTTTTTTTTTGAACATGTTTCACAAAATAAATGAACATCGTTGTCACAAAATTCCACACTCGTCGTCTTTCTTATACAAACAGCTTAATTTTTGGTATGATGAAAAATAAGATTCTTGCGCTGATGTTTTTTGCGCTCCTTACAGCCGGTCTGCAGGCACAAACAAAGTTGAATGAACTGTACCGCGAATTTGCCCGTGCCGAGAATGTCACCAAGGTGAACCTGAACGGCTTGGCGCTGATGTTTGCCAAACCTTTCATGGAGGATCATGGTGATGGCAAATTGAGCAGCATCCGTGTGCTATCTCTTGAGGATTGCCCTCTGGAAGTGAAAGAACGATTCAGTCGTACAGCACTGAATTTCCGTGACGATGATTTTGAACTTCTTCTCAACACCAACGATGCCAATGAGAAAGCGCGAATCTTCGTGAAGATAAAAGATCAGCTGATTCGTGAGATGGTGATCATTACCACGGGCGACGATCCTGCTTTGGTACACCTGAAAGGGAAATTCCGGCCATCCGATATCGATGCGATGAGCAATGGAAGGAAGTGAATTTAAACAGCGGTTTCTCGTTTACAGCGGATTGATATATCGCTATGCCTTTGCTGTAACGAGTGACAGTACGGATGCGGAGGATATTGTCCAGGAGGTGTTTGAGAAGCTGTGGAAGATACGTGAGACACTGGCGGCGATAGAGAACGATGAGGCCTACGTGGTCTCGGTAGCCCGTAACTGTTCGCTCGATCATCTCCGGAAGCAATCGAGACACCGGATCACAGCCCTCACCCCGACTACGGAAGCGGAAGACGATGGGGGAGCGTTAACCGGCTTGGAAGCAAAAGAACAACTGCAGCACGTGGAGCAATTGCTCTCCACCCTTCCGCAGAACCAGCAGAGAGCCATTCGCCTGCGGCATTATGCCGATCAACCGCTCCCGGAAATTGCAGCGGTGATGCAACTCACAGAGATGAACGTGCGACAACTCCTCTCGAGAGCGAGAAGAAATCTGAAAGATAAAATGAAGAAGTATGAGTATGGAGAAAGAGTTTGAGTCCTTGCTGGAAAAGTTCTACCGCGGTGAAACAGACTGCCGGGAAGAGCAACTCCTTGCTGGTTATTTGAACAGTGAGTCACTGCCGGCCCGATTCGAAGCTGACAGGGAGCTGTTTCAATTGCTTTCGTCGGCCGCACCGGAGATGCCGAAGGGCCTGGAGTCGCAGATGGGTCACCTGATCGACAGGATGGAGATGGCTGAGTTGAGCGGGAAGAGAACTGAAAAGGGTACCCTCATCCGGAGGAATTTTAAACTACGGATCGCCGGACTGGTGGCATCACTGATGTTCCTCGCCACAATCGGTTTCTGGACCTATTTCAGTGAGAGCGACAACAAATCGCTGCTTACCGATACCTTCGAGAACCCGGAACAGGCTGAGGCAGCAACCCTGGAGGCACTGCAGCTTTTCGCAAACAACTTCTCAAAGGGAACACGTACGGTGGAGCATGCCGACCGGCAGGTAGACAAAGCATTCGGCATCCTGCGTGAAACAGTTGGACAGGGATTGACAATCATTGAGGATCCCGTTAATGAGTAAATAGAAAACAACCATAAAGATTGAGTAAAATGAGAAAGATGATGATGGTGCTTGCGCTAGCCCTCACAGCCTCCGGGCTGTTCGCGCAGAACAATCCGTTTGAGAAATTCACGGACATGGAGGGCGTGACTTCGGTTTATATTTCAAAAAACATGCTGTCGCTAATGCCCAAAGAGTCGGGCATGCAGTTTGGCGATGTGGATGTATCAAATTTCCTGGAGAAGCTCTCATCCATCCTGATCCTTACCTCTGAGAACAAGCCGGTGGCGCAGGAGATGGTTTCACTGGCCAACAAACGGATACAGGACGATAAGTATGAATTGCTGATGCGGGTCAAGTCGGATGACGGCGAGCTGGTTAACTTCTTCATGAAAGGGAAACCGGAAAACATTCACGAGATGATCATGATTGTGGAAGACAGCGATGGTGAGAGTGTGATCATGCAATTCCTGGGAGCCTTTTCACTGGATGACGCGAAGAACATCACCGATGGGTTGCAGAAGAAGAACAAGTGAGGGAGCATGTCAGTCGAACAATCGACACCGGATGAGCATCTGCTTGTCCGGTTTTTTATTGTCCTGTAGATAAGGTTCAATCACCCGAAAAATGTTATATTTGCTCAATATTTCAATTCCAAAGCATGACACAAGACTCGTTCTCACTATCCGAACTGAACCGTCGGGTGAAGAATGCCATCTGCGATCACCTGCCGGAAACCTATTGGTTGCGGGCAGAAACCAGCGATGTGCGCCGCAATCAGAACGGTCACTGCTATCTGGAGTTTGTGGAGAAGGATGCAGAGAAACAACATATCGTGGCCAAGGCACGCGGGATGATCTGGTCGAATGTCTTCCAGATGCTGTCAGCCTATTTCGAAGCGGAGACGGGACAATCCTTTACTTCGGGGCTCAATGTGCTGGTGCGTGTGTCGGTCGACTTTCACGAGCTCTACGGATTCTCCCTTACCGTGGTCGATATCGAACCATCCTTCACGCTGGGTGAGATTGCCCGCAATCGACAGCAGATACTCAGGCAACTGGAGGAGGAGGGGGTGCTGACACTCAATAAGGAGCTGGAGCTGCCGGAGTTGATCCGCCGCATTGCGGTGATCTCCTCCCCCAGCGCGGCCGGTTATGGTGATTTCTGTGACCAGCTCGCTCGCAACAGCGGAGGGTTCATCTTTTACACAAAATTGTTCCCCGCCATCATGCTGGGAGAGCGTAGCGAGAGTTCCATCATCGCTGCGCTGGAGCAGGTGTTCCGTTACAGTGATCACTTCGACGCGGTGACCATCATCCGTGGCGGTGGTGCCACCTCCGACCTGAACTGCTTCGACAGCTACTCGCTGGCGTTAAACGTGGCACAGTTTCCCTTGCCGGTGGTTAGTGGCATTGGTCATGAGCGTGATGTGACGGTGCTGGACCACGTGGCACACACCCGTGCCAAGACACCTACCGCTGTTGCCGAGTTTTTGATCGGTCACACCATGAAAACGGCTTCAGAGCTGGCGGACCTTGAGGAGCGGCTGCAGGGTAAAACCCGTTCGGTGTTACAGGATGAATCGTCAGAGATCCGCCTCCTTAGCAAGGACACCGTACACCTCTCCACCCTCCTGTTGCAAAAAGAGGAGGCACAGACTCACCAGTTGTCAGACAGGATGCGACATCTGCTAAAACAACAGTTGCAGCAGCAACGTCATCAGGTGGAGACCATGGAGCAGTACATCCGGATGGTGTCGCCATCAAACGTGCTGAAACGGGGCTATACCCTCACCATCATGAACGGCAGGATCGTCACCTCGCTGCACACCATCGCCCCCGGAGATGTGATCGAGACCCACTTCCGTGATGGCGTTGCCACCTCGGAGGTGTGTGGCGTGAGCAATCGTCAGGAGGCGGAAAAAATCTGAGCGTGAAAACTTCAAAATATTACAGAATGGATACCAATATGGAACATATGAGCTATACAGAAGCAAAGAAAGAACTTATCGATATCGTTTTCGCCATCGAGACGGGGGAGCTTGATGTAGATGCACTGACCGAGAAGGTGAAGCGGGCCTCCGAGTTGATTCTCTTCTGCCGGGCGAAGCTCACCCAGACTGACGAGGAGTTACAGAAGATACTCGACGACATCACATGAAACCAACAAAACAGCAAAGCGTGATCATCGTTGCCGGAGGTAAGGGCCTCCGTGCAGGCGGGGAGTTTCCGAAGCAGTTTCAACTAATTGGCGGCCTTCCGGTACTGATGCATACCATCGCTGCTTTTCACCATTACAACCCTGAAATCATCAGCGTGGTGGTGCTGCCTGAAGGTTTCGAGTCCCACTGGGAGGAACTGGTCCGCACGCATAATTTCACATTACCTCATCGCACGGTAACCGGTGGAGAGACACGATTCCACTCTGTCCGTAACGGACTGGAGCTGATTCCCGCTGAAGGGATGGTGGCGGTACATGATGCGGCACGCCCCCTGGTGACGACAGAACTGATCGGCCGATGCTTCAAGGCCTGTGACACCCAACGATGTGGTGTGATTCCGGTTGTAGGTGAAAGCGCCAGCGTGCGTCTACTCACGGATGAGGGAAGTCAAACAATAGATAGAGAGTTGTTGCGGTTGGTGCAGACACCGCAGCTCTTTCCAGCCGCGGAACTCAAAAAGGCATACGAATTGCCTTTCGATCCCGCCTTCACCGATGATGCTTCGGTAGCAGAGAAGCATGGTCTCCCCATCCTGCTGATAGAGGGTGAGGAGAGCAATATCAAAATCACAACACCTTTTGACTTTTTGATCGCTGAACAATTGCTTCTTCATCTGCCAAAATGATAGAAACGATTCCTGTTTCTCAATAAATAGGGCGAAAAGTGGGGTATTGAGAAAAAAATCATTCCATTTTGTCATTATATCATGTATTTTTATTATTTTTGATGAAATAATACAAAGTTCACTTCTCATGGAAAAAATTGATAAATTAGACAGACAGATACTGGAAATCATCTCACAGAATGCCCGCATCCCATTCCGCGATGTAGCTGAGCAGTGCGGTGTATCGCGTGCCGCCATCCACCAACGTGTGCAGCGTATGATTGAGAATGACGTGATTACAGGATCCGGCTATCATGTGAACCCTAAGGTGTTGGGTTATGCTTCCAGTGCCTACATCGGTGTGAAGTTAGAGAAAGGATCTATGTACAAGAACGTAATCCCCGAGTTCGACAAGATCCCCGAGGTGACCGAGTGCCATTTCACAACAGGACCCTACACCTTGCTGGTCAAGCTGTATGCCCGCGACAACGAGCATTTGATGGAACTGCTCAACAACCGCATCCAGGAGATTCCCGGTGTGGTGGCCACCGAGACAATGATCTCGCTGAGTCAGAGCGTAAAGCGTGAGATTCCAATCATGAGGGAGGGTAACTGACACTCCTCTTCCGAATCCAGCCATACACCCCTTCATAGGGACGCAGCAGCGCGACCCTATGAAAGGGTAATTTGTTAAATTCCTTTTTTTTACTTACCTTTGCACAGCTTTTGAAATGGGTATCACACCTTTTCAAATGCAATAAGGCCGGTTTATTGCAGATTTGAAGTAGGTTACATGCCTCTTCCCTGTTGCGTTTTAACACATCTTCCGGCTTCCCGGTTTTAGGTTTTGTCCTTCGTAAAAGCGATCTGTCGATGCTTTCCCTTTTTCACGGATGATGCAATCCATATTGTTGAACAGAGAAGAAATCTCTGATCTGCTTCATCGTTGATTAATCAACATTCAATCCAAAATATAACTCGAATGGTTTATCAAAAATTTCTGCTTACTATTTCATTGTTTTTATTTGCCTCCTCACTCTACCCACAACCTCCTGAGAAGGAAGAGGGCTTCACTTTGGGCGGGGCACTTCGCTACAACCTGATGTCGACGAACTACGAGAGCAACGGAAACAAACTTAAAACGAAGACCGACTGGGATACCTGGCGTCTTAACGTGGAGGGATCCCACTCTGGCATCGACCTGAGCTTCGAATACCGCTTTTATCCCTCCAGTGGAACTCATTTCATACATCACGGTTACCTGGGATACGGCTTCACAGATAAGGTATACATGATGCTGGGGGTATCGCAGGTCCCGTTCGGTATCGCCGATTTTGCTTCTCATTCATGGTGGTTCCAGGTTCCCTATTACCTGGGACTGGAAGATGACTACGACATGGGGGTGCGGTTCGATATCGCGGCTGCCGACAATCTGGATCTCTCGCTTGCCTACTACCGGCAGGCAGAGCCGGCGGGACCGGTAGCGGGAGCGAACAATGTAGGGCAGGGGAGATACTCCTACGACATCCTTCCCGGTACAGGTTCCTTCCTCAATCAGCAGGGGGAATTAATGAGTGCCTATGCAACCCTGCATGAGGTGGATCAGTTCAATGCGCGCCTCAACTGGGAGTTTATCCCCGGCTGGGTGGCAGGTCTCTCCGCACAGGCGGGTGGTCTTTACAACCCCGAGCTGGATGAGACTACCACTTCGACTGCATTTGCCGGTCACCTGGCCGCCACCTTCGGTCGCTTCAGCCTGAAAACAGAGTTGATCAGCTACGATTACAACGCCCTGTCAGACGAGGGTGAGAAACTCGATGTGGTACAGATGGGTGCCTATGGCTATGATTATGCCGGAGGTGACAACTACAGCGGTGGAGTGGCGGCCAGGGCCAATATCTATGTAGCCGGTCTAGCCTACACGTTACCAGTCTCCTGGGGGCCGGTATCCTCCATACAGGCACATATCGACTATTCTTTAGTTGACAAGGTAGAGGAGACGTTTTACAATACCCACCACTTGGTACCCGGTATCCTTGTTACCGCCGGTTCTGTCTACACCTACGTGGATTATGCGATGGGTAAGAATCAGCCCTGGCTGACAGATGACTTCGGAAAGGGACTGGGTTCGGGAGTTGAAGATCCCGACTGGAACAGCCGCCTCAATGTCAATGTAGGTTACTACTTTTAAACAACGATTATGACAGAAAACAACGATAGAACGGTAAAAATAAAAGTCGAGGATCTTACACTGATCTTCGGTAAACGCAAGAAAGAGGCACTGGCGATGCTTGAAAAAGGAGCATCGAAAGAGGAGATCCTGAAGAAAACCAAGTGCACAGTAGGGATCAACAAGGCCAGCTTCGAGGTATATGAAGGAGAGGTCTTCGTGGTGATGGGCCTCTCTGGTAGTGGTAAGTCAACACTGATCCGTTGCCTGAACAGGTTGAACGAGCCTACCTCAGGGAAGGTTTTTTTCAAGGATCACGACATCACCCGTGAGGGAAACAAAGAGCTGATGAAGACACGCCGCTACGAAATGAGCATGGTGTTTCAGAAATTCGGCCTGCTGCCCCACAAGACCATCCTGGAGAATGCCGCCTTCGGCCTTGAACTTCGGGGAGAACCTAAGGAGGAAAGGGAGAAAAAAGCACGTCAGGCACTCGAAACGGTAGGTCTGAAGGGATATGAGGAACAGCTGCCCTCCGCCATGTCTGGCGGGATGCAGCAACGTGTAGGGCTGGCCAGGGCATTGGCCAATGACAGCGAGGTGCTGCTGATGGACGAAGCGTTCTCGGCCCTCGACCCACTGATTAAGGCTGACATGCAGGATGAACTGTTGCAGATTCAGGAGAAGCTGCAGAAGACCATCGTCTTCATCACCCACGACCTGGATGAGGCGATTAAGCTGGGCGACCGTATCGTGATCATGAAGGATGGTGTAATCGAGCAGATAGGCACCGCCGAGGAGATTCTCACCAACCCGGCCAGTGACTATGTAGAGGCATTCACGGAGAAAGTGGATCGCAAGACCATCATCACCGCCGAGACGCTGATGTTCCGCAAGCCCACCCTGCTGCATCTGAAGAAGGATGGCCCCATGCAGGCGATCCGCAAGATGCGCACCATCTCGGTAGATGTCCTGCCGGTGGAAGATGAGAAGCGGGTGTTCCTTGGTTATGTATGGCTGAAAGATGTGCTGAAGCTGGCCGATAGGAAGGAGAACTCGCTGCAGTCGGTGATCAGAACAGAGGTGCCGAGTGTCTACAGCCATTATACGGTGGAGGAGATGCTGCCACTAATTTCGAACCACAACTACCCGCTGGCGGTGGTCGACGAGGAGAGCAAGCGGTTGCTGGGCATCGTGACCCAGACCTCATTGATCATCGAGGCTACCCGCTTCGAGCGTGAAGAGGTGAAAGAGTTAATAGAAAAAGCAAACGATATTTGATATGGAAAGAGTAATCAACTTAGGTAAATATATTGAACAGGGAATCAATGCCCTGGAAGAGAACTTCTCGTTTCTGTGGAGCGCCATCGACGATGGGATCTCCTGGACGGTAGATCATCTCAACGACCTCTTGCTGGGCATCCCCTTTGTCCTCTTCCTGCTGCTTATCACTTTCCTGGCCTACTATGCCAAGACAGGCAGTAAGCTGTTCAAAAAGGAGGGACTGAAAATGGGACTCGGACTGGCCTCCTTTGTGGTTGTCGGCTTCCTGCTGATCTATCTGATGGGCTACTGGGAGGATGCGATTCACACCACCACGCTGGTACTGGTGGCTACCTTTATCGCTCTGATCCTTGGAATTCCACTGGGAATCCTCTCGGCAAGAAACAGGACTGCTGATATGGTCATACGCCCCATCCTTGATTTTATGCAGACGATGCCGGCCTTCGTCTATCTGATTCCAGCCATCTTCTTTTTCAGCGTGGGGAATACGCCGGGCATCATTGCCACGGTAATCTTCTCATTGCCCCCGGCAGTGCGTCTCACCAGCCTCGGCATCAGGAATGTACCCTCTGATGTGGTGGAGGCGGGACATGCTTTCGGTGCCACCGAAAACCAAATCCTATACAAGATTCAGCTGCCGCTGGCCATGCCGACCATTTTGACCGGTGTGAACCAGGTGATCCTGCTGGCGCTCTCGATGGTGGTAATAGCCTCAATGGTAGGGGCCCGCGGACTGGGTAGCATCGTCTATCAGGGGATCCAGCAGAACGACATCGCGAAAGGGTTTGAGTCGGGTCTTGGGATTGTGATCCTGGCCATCATCCTCGATAGGATCACCCAGTCGATTGCCAACAAGAAATAGAATGATAATTTTAAAACAGAGTAATATGAAAAAAATGAGCAAACTGCTGTCCATTCTTATGGCAGCTTCGATTCTGCTGTTAATGGCAGGCTGTGGCAACAGCCAGAAAAGTGACCGTGAAGAGGTGACCATCCTCTACCCCAATTGGGCCGAAGGAATTGCCCTCTCCTACCTGAGTAAGGTGGTGCTCGAAGAGAAGGGTTACGATGTGGATATGATAAACCTGGAACCGGGACTGATCTATGGTGAGCTGTCGAAAGACAACTCAAAGGGGGATATCTTCCTCGATGCATGGCTACCCCACACTCACAAGGAATATTGGGAAGATTATGGCGACAAGCTGGAGAAGCTGGGTGAAGCATTTAGCGGCGGTACCACCGGACTAGTGGTTCCCTCCTATGTCACCATCAACTCAATCGAGGAGCTGAATGCAAACCGAGACCGTTTCGACGGTGAGATCATCGGTATTGGTAGTGGAGCAGGAATACATGCTAACACACTGAATGCGATTGAAGCATATGATCTCGACTTTGAACAGATCACCTCCAGTGGCCCCGCAATGGTTGCCAGCCTCGACAAGGCAGTCAAAAATGAGGAGTGGATCGTGATCACCGGCTGGAAGCCTCACTTCAAGTGGATGAACTTCGACCTGAAGTACCTTGAGGATCCCAAAGGGGTTTATCCCACTGATGTGTGTGCCATCATCTCCAGAAGAGGATTTAAGGAGGATATGCCTGAATTGGCTGCCTTTTACGGTAAGTTCAACCTTAGCGAGGACTACCTTTACAGTCTGATGGCAGCCATAGATGAGCAGGGTGAAGAGGCGGGTGCCGCAGCATGGTACGAAGCCAATAAGGCGATGATAGACGGCTGGTTTGAGTGATCAATGCCACTATTCTTACGCTATGAAAAGATGAAAGCCGCCCCGAGGGCGGCTTTCATCTTTTTTAATCTGTCGGGATGAGGTGACTCGAACACCCGACCTCCACGTCCCGAACGTGGCGCGCTAGCCAACTGTGCTACATCCCGATGATTTGTGGGTGCAAAGGTAAATAATTTTTCTGTATTCGCTCAAATTTAAGATAAAAAACAATGTGAAGCGTATAACGATTAAAAAAATTGGGTACATTTGCAGGGTAATCCTGCGGCAATAGCTCAGTCGGTAGAGCATTAGCTTCCCAAGCTGAGGGTCGCGAGTTCGAATCTCGTTTGCCGCTCCCTTAACATCAAGCACTTATCGGTTCAACCCGGTAGGTGCTTCTTCTTTTGGGTGTCTTTCGCCTCACATCGGCTAGACATGGGCGCCTGCCACTCCAATAATTTTTGGAGGGGCTTGGGAGAGACATTGGAGAGGCATTGGAGGGGCACCAGCCCATTCAATGCCGTGTCTTGTCCTGAAACAGCTCTTCACTGTTTGCTCCAGATGCGGGTGTTGAGATTTAATTCAGTCACGATGGCAATGGCCAACTCCAGGTCGAGGAAATATTCCGTTGTCTTATCTTCTGAGAGTATGGTAGAGTAATAACGGGGTTCAAAGAGTGGTTTCCGATAGGGAATGGCGATATAGAGGGAAGATTTTACAAAGGAGACCTGCATCTTCTTCCCGGTGCGCTGTTTAAAATCGAGGAGACGCCTCATCAGACTGGTAGAGAGGATGTAGCGGGCCTCCACCTGATCGGTGCCATACACCACGAATTCCTTTTCAAATTCCGGATCTTCAAGGCGGATCAGTTCACCAAAGCGGTTTTTTGAACTATGGAATAGTTTTCCTGCCCGTCCGAACATTTTCTCAGCCCTATCGGGTAAAACAAAATATTCCCCTTTGAAATGCTTGTTGAAATCGGCTTTGAAAAATAACCCGTCGAAGAGTGGGATCCATCTCTCTGATTTGCCATCGTCATCATTCGCTACCGTCTTATATTGGGCATGAATCTCAGAAAAAGCGATCTCTGTCTTATCGATTTTGCCACTCACACAGTCGTCACCGCTGTAACGGTCGGGTTTCGGATAGAACAGCCCGGAAGCGATGAAATCTCGTTGGGGGATAAGGTTCTCGGCTTCGTAGAGCAGACTCTTGTCAATAAACTGTACGATTGAGCTGATGATTTCTTTCTTGTAGCGGCTGACAAATTTCTTTCTGTTTGCATGGATCAGGCCAAAGTAATAGAGGAGTGAGAGGATGAGAACAATCACCGTGAGAATGATAGGTACGTTGGCCTTTCTTTCGGTGAACCAGACACCGTAGATCATCTGGTTCACAACAAACCCAATCACGAAGAGAAGAACAAGGAACAGGACGTATTCAAGGGTGATCCGGATGTTTTTGGCCCGTGTCTGGCGTCGGAACTTATTCAGATCCAATAGTGACGGCTGAAGCTTTGTCCTGTAATATGTTCTGAATTCGTTTTCGGTTTTCATCGGCGTGAGTTAAACAGAGAATTGACATCGATGTTGTTTCTTTCAGTATCGGGTGTTTCCAGGTATGGCTTGGGACTGAACCCCCGGATGGAGGCAATCAAACTCGACGGGAACAACTGAACGCCATTGTTGAATGCGAGTACAGAAGCGTTGTATGCCCTTCTGGCAGCTGAGATTTGTTCCTCCACCTCGTTGAGCGATGCCTGCAACTGTAGGATGTTCGTGTTTGATTTCAGGTCGGGATAGTTCTCCATGGCCACATTCACAGAACGCATGGCACGGTTCATCCTGTTGTTGATCTCGATCACCTCATCACTGCTCAAGCCGGATTTCATGGCCTCACTCCGCAGTGCTGTGATCTCGGTAAGAACGCTTTTCTCGTGTCCCATATATTGTTGCACTGCAGCAACCAGGTTTGGAATCAGGTCAAATCGTTTTTTCAGGTAGGCATCGAGGCTTGCGAATGCATTTTCGGCCTGATTACGCCGGAAGGTAAGTCTGTTGGAGAGGATAATATACAGGAGCAGCAGGAAAATGAGAGGTGCTGCAATGAGAATGATGTTGAATGTTTCCATGATCGTTATAGTTGTATATGTTTATCACATCTTTGGCTGTGTTGCTTGGTTGAAACCGAACCGGTTGATCAGATCGTTCACCACCTGTGTCGCATCCCTGCCCCCTGTGGCGTGAGAGATTTCACGATTCATCCGGATGATTTCCATCGGATCGTTTGTCTGTGTGCCGATGTATTTCAGCTTCGCTCCCATCTCTTTCCAGTATTTGATGTCATCTTGTGTATGGAGGTATTCCAGGCTGCCCGGTTTTGCTTTTGCCAGATCCTGTTCCAGTTTCTTCATCAGCATGTTGTCTATCTCCTTGCTCGCCTCCCTGCACTTGGCCTGCATCTTGGAGGTGTTGGTCAACATCGGATTCTTTTCGATGGAGTTCACTTTCACATCCAGCACCTTACCGATGCTGGCCACATCCTTTGGAGCCAGTTGCGAGAAATCCACATCTTCGTTTAACAGTTCGGGCGTGGAAAACGCTTCGGCATGCATCGATGTGGTGAGGTTCATCTCCGATTGTTTGGCGCTGATGTGAAACATCTCGAAGTAGTCCTGATTCATGGCTTGTTGTGCATCCTGCATGAACTCTCTGGCGTCAACCCTTTTCCCGTTTTTGATGAAAAAGGAGGGCTCACTTCCAGTGGTGGCTGAGACAGGTGCCAGGTCCAGGTCCATGCTCGAAGTGCCGCCGCTGGAGGCATTCCTGAACTGCCTGAACCGGATATCAGACATATCGTAGCCTTTGCTCCTCAACGACTCCGCCATCTTCGGTATCATTTCATTGTAATTTTCCTGCACACTCCGGTCGAAACTGATCCTCAGTTTTCGATCGGCCTTGTACTTGAAAAACCACTTGGCGTGATAGTCGGCATTCATAGAGGCAGCCAGTTGGTTCAACTCATTTTTAACTGACCCAATTTGGGTTGCGTTTGCCACTTCGTCCATTTGCAGGATAATCAGTTCATCATTTAATCGGTTGAACGATTTCACGGCATCCTCCGCTTCCAGCTTGCTGCGTGTGGTTCGTATCTGGTCAGTTAATTCCCGGGACCGTTGTGCAGGGGTTTTCACCAGGGGCCTGAAGAGGCGGCTTTCATTGCCGAAGAGAGCAGTAGCCCCTTTCGATACCACTGAGACACCCACTTCAAACACTTTCCCGACAATATATTCGGTCCCGGCGTTTTTTGCACCCTCCCAGATCTGAGAGGAGGTGGTGGCACCCTTCTTTTGTCCTGCCTCGTAATAACCATTCACAAATGCTGCTACACCGCCGGTTACGGGCGACCATGCACCGGCAGCCTGTATGACCCCTTCTTTGGGTCCTCCGGCAAGATAGCCTGTTACACCACCGTAGACGGCGCCCAATGCTTTTGTGCCGTAAATGGTTGCTGCAGCTTCGGCACCATAAGCACCTGCCAGGGCACTCGATCCCAACCCGACGCTAATGGCACCGGCTGCAACAATCGTTGACTGTGCCCAAAACTCATTCTCTTCCGAGTTGACGATGGCCTCTGTCGCTACCGCATGATCATACTCCCCGTAACCCTGCAACTGCTTGTTCAAAGCCAACGCCAGTGAACGTGCCTTCTCCACGTCACCCGATACCAACGCATCCCCGTCGATCACACTTTCTGCCAGCTTGCGGGCGGTCTCACGCTGGTCCCAGGGGAGGCGCTTGATCTGATGGTCGACGATGTATGCAGCTCTCCGGGTAGCATCACGACGGGCTGCATCAATGTGCATGTCATGAATCATCTTGTTGCGCGCGTAGTCAGCGAACATGGTGCGCGTTTGAACCAGTTCACCCGTCTGAAGAGTAGCCACAGCATCTTCTTCACTCTGCATGGTGGACTGCAGGCCCATGATGCGCATATCGATATCGGCCATCTCTTTCCTCAGGCTTGTCGCTTCCTGTGCGTTTCTTGCCTGCGACAGCCTTTCGGAGGCACGTTGCTTGTATTCCCGTTCGCGCTCTATCTGCTCACGGATGGAGTTGATGATTTCCCTGCGGGATGCGATGGATTCTTCCCTCGACTGTTTCTCGAGGGCTAGCGAATCCTCCATTCTTTTGTTTCGTGTGGAGCGTTCTTCGGCTTCTTTTGCCAGTTGGTTGTTCTTCTCCTCCTCACGGCGTTCCTTTCTCGATTTCTTTTTGGCTGCCATGTCGGCCATGATGTTCGCTCTCAGGGCTTCTTCAAAATCAACTATGGCATCGTTGGGTATCATGCCGTTTTCTGCGAAGGCATATTGGCTCCAGCGATTTTCTGCCGTCCATTCAATGGCCGTTTTAAAGAAGAAACCACTCCGCATGATGCGTGTTCCGTAGTTGTTGCATGCAGCTCGGTAGGCTTTCTTGTCGGCCACCAGAGCGGGGTTCTCAAGGTCGGACTCGGTCACCGCCGAATATTCGCGCAATCGGAAATAGTCGAAAGTGAGCTTTGATATCAGCATGACCGGTACTTTAGGAAAATAGGATACGAAGGTCCCGTCGGAGGTGATGTCAGGCATATGCTCATTGTTTGACGGCAGATCAAGCTGTTCCACCTTGACACTCGACAGGCAAGCTTCGTCTGTCTCCATCTCCTCATCACTGCAGGGGTCCGATTCAACAAGCTGAATGGCATAGTAGGTATCTTTCCCGTTTACTTTTGTCTTGAACAGATACCGGATCATGGTTTCCTTCAACTCATCCAGCCCAGCTGCCTGATAGGGACTTTCGCGGGTTCCTATCCAGCTTTCGCCTAAGTCGATTTCCTCTTCTTCCTGTTGAAACACTCGCCTGTAACGGTTGTAAGCCTCACATTTGGCATCGTTGGGGTTGGGAGGATTGCCCAGCTGCTGGATGCGATCGGCCAGTACCTGCATTGCTGCATTGAGCGACTCCATACCCGTGGTGTGTAATTTCGCCTCGAAGAGCGCTGCATGAAAAGCCTCCTGGTCGTCCCATTCCACAGCCGTGGCGGCATCCAGCATAACCATCTGGACAGCTGCGAACGTACGGAGGTATGATTCACGTGCAGCCAGAAACTGGCTGATCAGGGGGTTCAACCGATTCAGGTAGTCGAGGATCTCCTGCGTGGGATAATTGTACAGTGGTGCCCAGGTCTTCTCAAATTGCCGTGCTTCCTCGTCCGGCATCGGGCCGTAAATCAGGCGCATACCCTCAAAAGCAACCGTTACGGCAGCTTTGTAGTCGAACTCAGACAAATGGGTGATGGAGGGCAACGGCTCAGGAATTATTGGTTCAACATCACCCAACGGCTTTATCTCATCAAGGCCCGTTTCCTCCCAGGGCATTCCGCTGGTGACCAGGTTTCCTGGTGCGCATGGATTGGCAGCGGTAAACGTTACCCGTGGGATATCCTTCATGTTTTGCAAGGGAGGAGTCGTTATTGTCTCTTTTTTTTCTTTCTTCTTCTCTTTTTTTTGTAAACTGATGTTGGTTTGAACCTCCATGTTCCTGTGCTCATTCAGAGCGGCAGCCATCTCAATGGGAAGGCTGGCTGCTGCAACACTGATAAGGATAAAAAGGATTGTCTTTTTCATAGTATAAATCGTTGGTGTTTTACCATCTCACATTACAACAACAGACAAATGTATTCACAAATATTATTAATTTTTTACTGAAACATAAAAATAAATTCACAAAACGTAAATTTTTTTTTACGCGCATATAAATATATCTTTGTCACCGGGTCTGATGACTCATCCATGAGATCTTACGTACCAATCCAACACAAGGGATAGACCATGAACAAAACATTTTTTTTCTTTCTGACAGGAATTTGCAGCCTGATGATCTTCCCCTCGCTGAGAGCGCAGGAGTTTCAATTAGGGAAATCCGGATATTTCCAAAACAAAGGGGTTGAGGTGATGGCTTTCGACGATATCTATCCCGAGGGACACCAGGGTGGGGTGTCGCTCATCATGCACGGCAACCGGGTGGCGACCAACGGTGATATTCGCCTGGAGCCGACGCCGGGGCAATGGCAGCCCGTTCCCAAACAAAACAGACGGGATGCTGATATCGATGCCAACAGCATCACAGCCCACCTCACCTTTCCCGATTCTGCCCGTCATATGACCGGTTTCAACCCCATGATTTACCCTGATCTCATGTTCAACTACAGGGTAAGCGTTAGGGGTGACGGAGCAGCAGTAGTGGTCACCGTAGACCTGGACCGACCAATTTCCGAGAAGTTCCTCGGCAAGGTAGGGTTCAACCTGGAGCTCTTTCCCGGCACGCTCTTCGGGAAGCCCTGGATCATGGACGGGCAGAGCGGCTTCTTCCCCCAGCAGCCCAACGGCCCCACGCGGGAGGAACCATCAAACCATACCCATCAGGGTGATTACAACCCCGGCGGAAAAGCTTCGGTGGCACAGCTGAGCGGTACAGGCTACAGTCCCATCATCGCCGATGACATCGTCTCGGAGCCCTACGCCGTGGGCAAGCGATTCACGGTGCGCCCCGATGATCCCTACAACCGATTCACCATCGAGTCGAAGGGCACAGACCTGAAACTGTACGATGGTCGTATGAACCACAACAACGGCTGGTTCGTGCTCCGAAGTGAGATCCCTGCCGGAAAGACCGATGGCGCCATTGAGTGGGTGATCACACCCAACGTGGTGGAGGAGTGGCTCTATCGGCCGGTGATACAGACCTCGCAGGTGGGGTACCACCCCGCTCAGCCCAAGGTTGCAGTGATTGAGCTGGACAACAGGGAAACGAAGCGCCTCCAGCCGGTGCTCTACCGGATCACGGAGAAGGGCAGGCAGGAGGTCGCGGCAGCATCTGCCGCAGAGTGGGGCAAATTTTTGCGTTACAACTACCTCAAGTTCGATTTCTCGGAAGTGAAAGAGGAGGGGCTTTATCAGGTGGGTTACGGAGATTCACGTTCTTCGGTGTTCCGCATAGCGGGTGATGTTTATGATCGAGGCGTCTGGCAGCCGGTACTGGAGTATTTCCTGCCTGTGCAGATGTGCCACATGCGGGTGAATGAGAAATATCGTGTGTGGCATGATTTCTGTCACATGGATGACGCCCGGATGGCTCCTGTCGACTTCAACCACATAGACGGCTATGTGCAGGGTCCCTCTACCCTTACGAAGTTCAAACCGGGTGATCCGGTAGCGGGATTGAATGTCGGCGGCTGGCACGACGCGGGTGATTTCGACCTGCGCGTGGAGTCGCAGGCGGGTGAGACCTATATCCTGGCATTGGCCTATGAAACATTCGGCAAGGATTATGATGTGACCGCCATCGACCAGACTTCCCGAGTAGTTGAAATCCATCAGCCGGATGGTAAGCCTGACATGCTGCAGCAGATTGAGCATGGTGCGTTGAGTGTGGTGGGCGGATACCGCGCCCTGGGCCGATTGTATCGCGGCATCATCTGCAACGACCTCCGGCAATACGTCATGCTGGGCGATGCGGGTGCGATGACCGACAACAACCCCGGTAACGGAGATGATCGCTGGGTCTTCACAGAGGAGAACCCCACCCGTGAGTTGACCACTGCCGCTCAGTTGGCCGCCACGTCACGAGTGTTGAAAGGATTTAACGATACGCTGAGTGTCCAGGCTCTGGAGGTTGCCCGCGAACTGTTCGACAGGACGCCTGTGGCAGCACCATCGAAAGCATCGAAACTTCACGCTGCAACCGAACTCTACCTGACCACCGGTGAAGAGCAATACAGGAACGTCCTGCTGCAGGAGCGTGATTTCATCGTTGAAAACATTGAACGTGTGGGCTGGTTCATGGGTCGTGCCGAGCAGAAGATGAACGATGCCCGCTTCACCAAAGCGGTACGCGATGCCCTGCTGGGTTTCCGTGATCAGCTGGAGGAACAGGGCGCAGAAACACCTTACGGCGTTCCCTATCGGCCCAATATCTGGGGTGCCGGCTGGGATATACAACGTTTTGGTTACAACCACTACTTCCTCCACACCGCCTATCCCGACATCTTCGGGCCGGAGTTCATCTACAACGTCCTCAACTTCATTCTGGGATGTCACCCCGGTTCAAACACTGCGTCGTTCGCCTCAGGAGTGGGTGCCCGGTCGGCCACGGTGGGGTATGGGTTGAACCGTGCGGACTGGTCCTATATCCCCGGGGGAGTGGTTTCAGGAACAGCACTAATACGTCCCGACTTTCCCGAACTGCTGGAGTTCCCCTTCCTGTGGCAGCAGGTGGAGTATGTGATGGGCGGAGGCTCCTCCCACTACATGTTCCTGGTGCTGGCAGCACAGCAACTGTTGTCTGAATAACGGCGTATTGATCGACTGTGATCATGTTACCCGGTGCCATTTAATCATCCCGATTCTTTGTTTTTCGGGATGAATGTCCTATCTTTGCATCAGCATCAGGAATCCGACAGGATACCAACCGAGCAGCAAAGCCACGGTGGTTCAGCATGCGGGACAACAGTCCAAAAAAAAGCAGTCTGCCAATCTTTTATGATGCTATCATTTTAAATACGAGCATTATGAAAGATTTTTTTTGTGCCTTTTCACCGTTTCACGAATGCGTGATGCCGCTGCCCGGTTTGATCCTGTCCTGTCATTTTTTTACCAACAGAAAATAACAAGAGATGGGAACAAAGAGAATTTTTTTCAGTAACCTGCGGGGAGTAGTCGTCACCGAGAGTGACCTGAAACGGAAGAATATCCCCGAAATCAAACAGGTATCCAGGTTCTACTACCAGGGGATCCCCAGGTTCGTTTTTGAAATTGAAGGAGCACCGCAATTCAACACGATCAGGATTTACTTCTTTCATACCCTGAGGGGTGGCGGATGCATCGACTACATTGAGAAGATGGATAAGTATACCGACAGCCTTCCGCTGAAACCCTTTTCCAGTAAAGAGGAACGAGACGAAGCGCTGTTGAAGATCATGCATGATTTCGCACAGGTGAAACCCGATGAGGATCATCTGAAACGGTTGATCCGGAGGGCAACTGAGTCGATCGACGACCAACGATTTCGTGAAAATATGCAGCGCATCTTAAAGTATCTCTTCATCCTGGAAAGTATAGCTGCTACTGCATTTATCGACAAGCTGATTAACAGGCACCGCTATATCGTGATACACAAAAATTGATTTTCATTTTGCTTAAAATAACTGTGGAATTGGGAGAAATATGCGAAAAAATTTGTTCTTTTGTAAGGACCAAGTTTCAATATTACTATTATGCCGATTCACGATTTGTCGGAGCTGGTGCAACGCGCCAAAGAGAGAGGGAGATGTACCGTTGCCGTGGCAGCCGCTGAAGATGAGGATGTCCTGATTTCCCTGTATCATGCCATGCAGGAGGGATTCGTAGCTCCCCTGCTGATTGGTGACAGTGAGAAGATTGCTGCTTCAGCCCGTCATGCAGGTATTTCGACCGGAGAGATGGAGGTGCTGGATAACCGTGAGGGCGCTGCCGTTTCGGCCCAAATTGCCGTAGCGAAAGTGAGAGAAGGGCGTGCCGGCATGCTGATGAAAGGGCATGTGGGTACGGCCGATCTGCTGAAAGCGGTGCTCGACAAGGAGAAGGGGCTAAACACCGATGGGCTGTTGAGTCATGTTGCCTTTTTCGAGACGCCTTACTACCACAAGGTGTTTGGCCTTACCGATGCGGCGATGAACATCGCACCCGACCTGGAGGGGAAGAGACAGATCCTGCTCAACGCCGTGAAGCTTTGTCACCGGCTGGGAATCGTCAACCCCAAGGTAGCGGTGGCCGCTGCGGTGGAGAAGGTGAACCCGAAGATGGAGGCAACGCTGCATGCTGCGGCACTGAAAGAGATGAACCGCAACGGAGAGCTGCCGGGTTGTGTTGTGGATGGTCCCTTTGCCATCGATATCGCCTTTAACCGTGAATCCGCATTGCTGAAGGGCATTGAGGGTGAGGTGGCCGGTGATGCGGACCTGATCCTGTCTCCCGATATTGAGGCGGGGAACATGTTCTACAAGGCGCTCAACTTCCTGGGGGGGGCTGTTTCGGCTGCCGTCGTGACAGGTACCTCCGTCCCTATCGTGCTCACCTCACGGTCGGACAACGATCGCAGCAAACTACTCTCCCTGGCTTTGGGAGCCGTGATCAGATAATCATGTAAAAAATATAACCACTAAACCAGCAACCTATGGCAACCAACACACGCATCCTGGTGATCAACCCGGGATCTACTTCTACCAAGATCGCCATCTACCAGCAGGAGAAGGTGATCTTCCTGAAAACCATCAAGCATTCACCCGACGTGTTGCGACGATTTGAAAAGATTACCGATCAGTACGAATACCGGAAGGATATCATCTATGACGAGCTGAAGAGCGCAGATGTGCCGGTGGAGTCGATCGATGCAGTGATCGGTCGCGGGGGTCTGGTGAAACCCATCGCGTCGGGCGTCTACCGGGTCAACGATGCCATGCGCGACGATCTGCTTGCATGCAAGCGGGGCGAGCATGCCAGCAATCTGGGGGCACTGATCGCATACGACATCGCCAAGTTGCTCCCCTCGGCAGAGGCTTTCATTGCCGATCCGGTGGTGGTGGACGAGCTGCAGCCGTTGGCTCGCTATTCGGGACATCCTCTTTTTGATAGAAGATCAATCTTTCACGCCTTGAACCAGAAAGCGATAGCCCGTGCACATGCCAAGTCGATCATGAAAAAATATGAAGATCTCAATTTGATCGTGGTGCACCTGGGTGGCGGAATCACCGTGGGAGCCCATCAGAAGGGGAAGGTGGTGGATGTGAACCAGGGATTGGATGGCGACGGTCCCTTCTCACCCGAACGTACCGGATCGCTGCCCGTGGGGCAGTTGCTGAAGGTAGCTTTCAGCGGCATCTACAGCTACGAAAAGATGTCGGAGATGATTGTGGGAAAAGGGGGGATGATGGCTTACCTGGGTACCAACGATGCCTATATTGCAGAACGGGAGGCGAAGGATGGCGATAAGAAACACCGCGAGGTACTGGAGGCGATGGCCTATCAGGTAGCGAAGGAGATCGGCGCGATGGGTACCGTGCTGAAAGGTGAGGTGGATGCGATCCTGATCACAGGCGGCATTGCCAACAGCAAGTGGTTCTGCAACCTGGTAATCGAACGTGTCTACCGCATTGCACCGGTGCATGTTTACCCGGGACAGGATGAGATGGGTGCTCTGGCGGATAACGCCCTGCTGGCAATCAACGGGGAAATCGAGGTCAAGGAGTACCAATAGGAGGATGCATCTGTTCAATCCCGAGCACGACCTGGCGCTGGCCAACTTTTCACCCAACTACACACCGCCTGCCTCGGCTGCCCTTATGGCTGCTGAGTTGGCGTTGCTGCCGGCGTGGTACAGCGGGGGTGATCCTGTTGTCGCGGAGGGGGAGCAGCACCGCATGCACCTCGAAACTGTGTCTCAGCGGCTATCGGTCACTTCTTCGCTGATATCAGCTTCTGACATCAGCAAAAATCCAAACCACCCCATCCTTCCCTGGGGCTGGAACCCGGCCCTGCGAAAACGACTGATCTCCTGTGGGGTGCAGGAGGAGCGGCTGCCCTCAACCGACGATCTGTTACGACTGCGGGATTATTCTGACCGGCGGCATGCGGTGCGAATGCTACGAGGGCTTCAGGAAGCGGAACCGGCCTTCTGCGGCGAGTCACATCATTTCACCTCTTTGGAAGAACTGTTGCGATATCTCTCTTCTTTTCCGGGGGACAAGCTTTTAAAGATGCCGCTCTCCGGCAGCGGCAAGGGCTTGATTCGTGTGCTGGGCAGGATTACCGACAAACAGACCGACTGGTGCAGGCGGGTGATCCGCGAACAGGGCGGGGTCGTTGCAGAGCCGGTACTGAACAGAGTGAAGGACTTCGCCATGGAGTTCTACCTCGAAGAAGGGAAAGCTCGCTTTGCCGGCTTCTCACTTTTCAGGGCAGCTGTCTCTGGTGCCTACCTGGGGAATGAGTTGCTCTCCGATTCCTGCATCAAGGAGAGGCTTTCCGCTTATATCCCCGGAGCTCTGCTGGAACAACTGCGTGAGTCACTCACAGTCAGGCTTGCCGCCCGCTTTCCTCATTACACCGGATATGCAGGGGTCGATATGATGATTTGTGATACCATCGAGGGATATCGAATCCAGCCATGCGTGGAGATTAATATGCGGATGAACATGGGAATGGTGGCACGCATCTTTCACAACCAATTCATGGAGGAGGATAGTGAGGGAACCTTTAGGGTTGATTATTTTAAAAAGCCGGGCAGTGCGCTGTTCCATCATCATCAGATGCTGCAAGAGCATCCTCTCAGGGTGCAACAGGGCCACATCACCTCCGGCTACCTGGCACTCACACCGGTCACCGAGGTCACCCGCTACGCGGCGTATGTGATTGTCTGAGATCCGACAAACAGCCTATCAAAAAATGATTCCGCAGCCTCCTGTTATACAGGCATCGCGGAATCATCTTTTTGTGAAGATACATCGTGCTTACTTCTTCAACTGCTCTGCAAAATGCTTGTAGAAGAGGGGGATGGTGCGGATGCCGTTGTAGAACTGCTCCAGTGGGAAGTTCTCGTTAGGAGAATGGATCGCATCAGATCCCAGACCGAAGCCCATCAGTACCGATTTGATGCCGAGGATCTCCTCGAAGGTGGCGATGATGGGGATGCTGCCGCCGGAACGGACCGGTACCGGCTCCTTATCGTAGACTTCACTGTATGCCTTCTCTGCCGCTTGATAGGCCGGCAGATCGATGGGGCAGACGTAGGAGGGTCCGCCGTGGAGGTACTCAACCTTCACCTTCACCGACTTGGGGGCGATTGACTCGAAGTACTTCACGAAGAGCTTTGCAATCTTGTTGTGGTCCTGGTTGGGTACCAGACGGGTACTGATTTTGGCGTAGGCTTTCGACGGTAGCACTGTCTTGGCCCCTTCACCGGTGTAGCCACCCCAGATGCCGCAGACGTCGAACGTGGGGCGGATGCCGGTGCGCTCGTTGGTGCTGTACCCTTTCTCGCCGAACAGCTGTTTCACGTCGAGCGCTTTCTTATAGTCGCTCTCTGAGAAGGGGGCCTTCGCCATCATGTTGCGCTCTTTTTTTGATACCTCCACCACGTCGTCGTAAAAGCCGGGGATCAGGATACGACCGTCGTCGTCCATCGTCTGTGCGATCATCTTCGCCAGTGCATTGATCGGGTTGGCCACTGCACCGCCGAAGAGTCCCGAGTGCAGGTCCACGTTGGGGCCTGTCACCTCTACCTGCCAATAGGCCAGTCCACGCAGTCCCGTGGTGATGGAAGGCACGTCAGGGGCGATCATCGAGGTGTCGGAGACCAGGATCACGTCGGCTTGCAACATCTTCTTGTGTTGCTTGCAGAACTTGGGAAGGTTGGGTGAACCCACCTCCTCTTCTCCTTCAATGAGGAACTTGACGTTGCACGCTAACGTGCCCGATTGTACGAGGTACTCAAACGCCTTGGCATGCATGAAGCCCTGTCCCTTGTCATCATCTGCACCACGTGCCCAGATTCTGCCATCCTTCACCACCGGATCAAACGGCTTGGTCTTCCAGAGATCAACCGGGTCCACCGGCATCACGTCCATATGGGCGTAGACCAGTACCGTGGGGGCGTTCTTATCGATGATCTTCTCTCCGTAGGTCACCGGGTTGCCGTCGGTCTCCATCACCTCGGCCTTGTCGGCACCCGCAGCCAGCAGGAGCTCTTTCCATTTTTCAGCTGCACGGTACATGTCGGGTTTGTGCTCAGGAAGCGATGAGATGGATGGGATGCGAATCAATTCGAACAATTCATCAAGGAAACGTTGTTCGTGGGTTTTTACATACTTGTCGATTTCATTCATATGGGTTAAGCTTATAATGATTTTTGTTAGTTACAAATATAGGGAAAAAAGTGCTCTCTGCCTTTTTATTCGGCATTACTGGTCGATTTGAAGAAACATTTATTGAACCCCTCTGGTCTTCATCTTCAGGGTGTAGACCGATGTGCGGGCGGTGATGAAGAGGATGTCGCGCTCCTCCCCGCCAAAGCATAGGTTGGAGGGACTCTCCGGCACTTCAATCTCACTGATCAGCTCCCCTTCGGGTGAGTAGACCCACACCTTGCCCATTGTAAGGTAGATGTTGCCCCGGTTGTCGATAGTCATCCCGTCCGATCCGTGCGGGGCAAAGTATGTTTTGCCGGTCAGTGTGCCGTCGGGTAGGATTTCATACCGCCAGATCTTACGGTCCTCAATATCGGATACATAGAGATTCTTGCCGTCGGGAGTGCCGATGATGCCGTTGGGTTGCTTGTAGTCGTTGATCACCCGGATGACCTTTCCATTGGGTCTGAGAAGGTAGACACCCCTAACCACTTGCTCCTCGAGTTGACCTTCCGGCCAGTAGTGACGGTGGTAATAGGCATCGGTGAAGTAGATATCACCGTTTGGTGCGATCCAGAGATCGTTGGGTCCGTTCAGATGCTTTCCCTCAAACCCCTCCAGAAGCACCTTCCGCTCCTCACGACTCTCTAACAGGATGATCCTGTTCTGCGCATCGGCACAGGCCACCAGCTTCTCCTCATGGTTGAAGTACAAACCGTTGGAGCGTTCGGTACCCTCCAGCCAGAGGGTGATGCCCTGCTGCTCATCCCAGTGGTAGATGCGGTCGTTTGGCTGGTCGGTGAAGTAGACACTGCCATCTTTGGCGATAGCGGGACCTTCGGTGAAGGCGAAGCCGGTTCCCGCTTTCTGTGGAACGACTCCCTCTGCAACAATGTCGCATTCCTGTGCGGTTAGTGCTGTTGTGAGAAGGATGCATGCAAGGGTTATGGATGGTTTCATATATGTAAAATGGTTACTCTGAATATTCTAAGGTCGCTGGTAACCTTCACGGTAAGGTCTGGCGAGCATTGACGCAGCTGGCTCGTTGCCGGTGATGGTCTGCAGTTCTCCATCCCACTTTACCCTGCTCCCAGTTTCGTAGGCGATCATAGCCAGTTGTACCGTCGCGGTGGAACGGAAGGCATCGTCGATGGTGCAGCTGATCAGTCCAGGATTTCCCGTTTTTACCGCCCTGATGAACTCCGCCACATGTTCCTCCTGCATGCGGGGGGAAGGAATCTCCATCACCTCCTGGCGGCTGTTGCGGCCTGTCGGATTCAGTACCAGCCGGTTGTCGGAAGCAAAGAGGGTACCCTTCTCACCGTGGAAGAAGATGCCGTTGTTGTACTGCGGATCCATCTCTCCCGTGCCCCAGAGGCGGTGCTGCCAGATGAGCGGTACCTCTCCGAACTGCATCGTCGCCCTCAGCGTATCGGGGGTGTTGGTCAGCCCCTGTAGTGCATGGATGCCTCCCTGGGCTTCAATGGTCGTAGGCATGTCGTATCCCATGATGGTGCGGATGATGTCGATGTTGTGGATGCCCCAGTCCACCAGGTGTCCGTTGCCGTAGGCTCTCTCGAAGCGCCACGACATATGCCCTTTGGAGGGACTGTAGGGCAGCAAAGGTGCCGGGCCGCACCAGGCATCCCAGTCGAGCGATGCCGGCGGATCCTGGATGGTGGTGTCATCAATATTGGGGTTGTAGTGTATCTGTGCTTCTATCTGGTGCACCTTACCGATCCTGCCTTCACCGATCAGCTCCTTGGCCCTGCTGAACGCCTTGTTCTGTCGCCGCTGAAAGCCTATCTGCACGATGTTGCCCGCCTCGCGGGCAGCCTTCACCATCGCCTTCCCCTCCTCGATGTCGTAGGCCAACGGCTTCTCGCAGTAGACCGGCAGCCCTTTTCGGCTGGCAGCGATGAATTGCAGTGCATGCCAGTGAGTAACCGTGCCGATCAACACCGCCTCGAGACCACTTGTCTCCAGCAACTCCCTGTAGTCCTTGAACCCTTGTGGACGACTGCCCTGCAGTGATGCCAGTTCGTTCAGGCTGTTCGCCAGATGTTGGCTGTCCACATCGGCGACAGCGATCACCTCCACGCTGCCGGACTCCAGTGACGCCCTGGCGATCACCATGCCGTACCAGCCACTGCCGATCAGGCCGATCTTCAGTTTCTTGTCGTGATCGTTTGCAAATAGAGGAGCGGATAATCCGGCGGCCAGTCCTGCCGTCGCCAGTGATGAGCTTTTGATAAATGTTCGTCGGTTCATAAGATCAGGAGAATTTGTGTGGGGTATTTGTGATTCACAGTAGGTGAAACACATTTGCAGTATAAAATGTTTGCCTTCAGCCGTTCGGTTGATTCGGAAAATTGTGCTATTTTTGAAAAAAAATGAGTCTTATGAAGCTAAACACATTCAGTGCCATTGTCATGGTGGTAACCCTACTGGTGGCATGTACAAACAATCAGAAGATGAATCAGGATATGAATCAGGCAACCTATATCACACCGGTACAGACGGAGGAGGTGATCACACAATTGAAAGACTCGCTTGGAGGAACTGAAGCTTTCCGCATCGAGAGAGGAGTCGCGCAGGTGGCTGCCCTCTGGCGAGAGCAGGATGGAGACGCTGAAGCGTTTGCACAGTTCTGCAAACGCTCGTTTGTGGCCGACACGACAGTGCTTACCACGCTGTTCGCCACCCTGGAACGCAACTTCGAGGTGATGGGCGGATACTTTCATAAGATGGATGTGGAGCTCAAGATGCCGCTGCAGCTGGAGGGGCCTGCCATCACACCTGTGGATATGATGTTCGGCAGCTACGATGCGTCGGCACATCTTACCGACGACCTATATGACAACAAGATAGCCTTCCTGACGGCACTCAACTTCCCCTTTTATTCTCTTGAGGAGAAGACAGAACAGGGCACCGGATGGAGCAGGAAAGAGTGGGCCTATGCCCGTATGGGGGACCGCTTTATCTCTCGTGTGCCGGCAGCCATACAGCAGGATATCTCCAAAACATTGACGGAAGCCGATGCCTATATCTCCGATTACAACATCCTGATGGACAATCTGCGGAACGATGCCGGTGAACAGCTCTTTCCCGAAGGGATGAAGCTGATCACACACTGGGGCCTGCGCGACGAGCTGAAGTCGAACTACGCCGATCCGGAACGTGGACTGGAGAAGCAACGCGTGATCTACAAGGTGATGCAGCGTATCATCGACCAGTCCATACCGATGGAGGTGATCAACACCGGATCCCACACCTGGAACCCGATGACCAATGAGCTCTTCGCTGCCGGAGAGATCGTAGCAGGTACCCCAGAAGAGACGCGCCGCTATGAGGTGTTTCTGAAGAATTTCCACGCCATGCGCCAGCTCGACGCCTACTCACCCCATTATCCCACCCAGCTGACCCGTGCCTTTGATGCTACCATGGAGGTACCGCAGAAAGATGTGGAGACGCTCTTCGTGGGATTGCTCTCCTCACCGCAGGTGAAGGAGGTGGCCTCCTTTATCGCCTCACGCCTGGGACGAGAGCTGGAGCCGTTCGATATCTGGTACAACGGTTTCAAGGGCGGGGAAGGGATTCCCGAGGAGCAGCTGACAGCGCTCACCTCACGTAAGTATCCCGATGCGGCGGCTCTGGAGAATGACCTGCCCAACATCCTGGTGACGCTGGGCTGGAACCCTGTGAAAGCGAAGGAGATCACCTCGCTGATCACCGTCGATGCCTCCCGCGGTGCGGGCCACGCCTGGGGTGCCGCCATGCGTAACGACCTCTCCCGACTGCGTACCCGTATCGGTGAGGGGGGGATGGATTACAAGGGATACAACATCGCCGTGCATGAGTTCGGACACAACGTGGAGCAGACCATCACCATGAACGATGTGGATTACTACATGCTGAACGGCGTTCCCAACACCTCCTTCACCGAGGCGGTAGCGTTCCTCTTCCAGAAGCGTGACCTGGAGTTGCTGGGCCTGAAGAACAGCAACCCCGACGAGGCGCATTGGCTTGCCCTTAGTAGTTTTTGGTCCGCCTACGAGATCATGGGTGTCTCGCTGGTCGATATTCGTGTATGGGAGTGGCTATACGCACATCCCGATGCCACGGCGGTTCAGCTCAAGGGGGCGGTGATCGACATTGCCAAAGAGGTGTGGAACAGTTACTATGCCGGTGTACTGGGGGGTGAAGATGAGATGCTGCTCGGCATCTACTCCCACATGATCGATTACCCGCTCTACCTGCCCAACTATCCGATGGGTCACCTGATTGATTTCCAGATTGAGCAACAGGTGAAGGGGAAAAACCTGGCGGAGGAGATCGAACGGATGTACACCCAAGGGAGCATCATCCCCCAACAATGGATGCAGCAAGCTGTGGGAGCACCCATCTCCATCGACCCTTTGCTGGACGCCACAGCGGAGGCACTGAAGTCGTTGAAGCAATAAATGGATGCGGGGTTGCACTTTTTTCATGGAAAAAGTGTAATTTTGTAGCCTGAACAGGAAAGATGCCGGAGTGGTCGATCGGGGCGGTCTCGAAAACCGTTGTACTCTCACGGGTACCAAGGGTTCGAATCCCTTTCTTTCCGCAATTCATTACCCAATCATGCACCGTAAGGAGCAGGATTGGGTTTTTTAATGTTTCATGGAGACCAGTCCGGTGAACAGGTCGTAGGCGGCCTGGAGGTAGTTTTGCCAGGCAAGCTGTGCCTTCAGCTGCTCGCTGAGTAGTTGCTGTTGTAGGATATACTCCTTTTCGTATTGCATCTGTGCTGCCTTAAGGTTCTGCATACTCAATACCAGATTTTCATCGCTGAGGCGATAGCTCTCACGCAGTACCACGAGCTGCGACGCCTCTTCCATCCGCTCCTTCTCCTGGCGGTTGCGTATCTCCAGCAGGCTTGCCTCTTCCAGCCGTTGTTGCAGCCTGAGACGTGACACCTCTTTGGCGGTGATCAGCGATTGGCTGATGGGTATCTTCAGCGAAAGGCCGAGGTAGCTGTTGCCACGCCAGTAGCGGTCGTTAAAGAGCCGCAGCTCATTGTTGTAGTAGTTGGTACCCAGGTAACCGTTGAGCGAGAGCGTGGGGGCGTACTTCCATTCTGCCGACTGGGTACGCAGGGCTGCCAGCGACACCATCTCACTTTTCTTCATCACCTCGAGCTCCTTCCCGGTCAGAGTTGTGGATGCAGGCTGATCCACCTTAGCCAGCAGGGAAGGGATATCCTCCTCCAGCTGCAACGCCGCTACTGTTTGGGGTGTGACCTTAGCCCCCGCCAGGAAGAGCAGGTTGGCCCCTGAATCGGCTGCAATCTTTTCTGCACGCAGGAAGTTTGCCTTAGATTCATTATAGGCTTTTAGTATCTCATTTTTCTCCACCAGGGAAAGCTGTTCTTTTTTGTAGAGATCACCGGCATTCCTCAGCAGCAGGGCATAATAGGATGTATCCTGCCTGCAGTAGCGAAGTTGTTCCTTTGCGATCACACACTCGGCATAGGCGATGGCAATCTGCTCCCGCAGCTCCCTGTCTGATATCATCTCATCATATTGCTGGATCTTCAGCTGCTGCTTCTGCTCACCCACGCGGTGCACCTTCTCCGGACTGAAGAGGTCGTAGTTGAGGTTGAGTCCTGCCGATGCATTCCAGGATGTGTTGAACCGCAGGTACATCAGCTCACCCTCCGATGCATCGGAATCGAAGAGGTGCGCCGGCACCGGGGTGGAGGGGATGATCAGGTTGCGCCGCAGATCGCCCGACGCATAGATATCGGGCAGGTGCTGCAGGCGGGCTTCATCGAGTCGTATCTCCGCCTCACCCACCATCAACTTCTGCCTGATCCGTTCCGGTGCATGCTCCAACGCGTAGCTGATTGTCTCTTCGAGTGTCAGCCGTTCCGTGTTCAGCTCCTGCGCCGGCAGGAGCAGGGTGAACGACAGCAACAGTAACAGGGTTATTGATCTTTTCATAGCTTCACATTTTATCGGAATACGGATGAGGGTTCCACCTTCCTCAGCTTGTTGATGGAGAAGTAGGAACTGCCCACCGAGATCAGCAGCGTCATCAGAAAGAGAAAGATGAGCAGGGGCGGCGAGAGGCTGATGATCAGTCCCGCTTTGGCCATCCCGATCTTGGAGATGACCAGCAGCAGAAGTGACACCATGAAGCCGGTCACGGCGTAGATAAGCGACTGGGCGATCACCAGGCGGGTGATGTAGCGCCCCGGGGCACCGATCGCCTTGAGTGTGCCGTAATCCTTGATCCGGTCGTAGGTGGCTGAGTACATGGTGAGGCCGATGATGAAGAAGCCGCTGATGATGCCGAAGATGACCAGCGTGGCGAAGCTCATGCCCATATTATTGGCAGTCATCACATTGACGATGGTGGCAGTGCGCAACTCCTCCGCCGGCCATGCCTTCAGGTCGGGCGCTGCCCGGTTGATGCGCTTGACCACCGGCCCGATCATCTCCTGATCGCGTACGGTGACGATGATACCGCTCACCATCGTCTGCGACAGTCCTGAGTAGTAGCGGGCCTTGTCGAGGGTGGTGTAGAGCAGCGGGGTGTTGAACCCCTTTGCATGGCGGGTGGTGACGCCCACCATGGCCGCCTTGCCGTTGATCTCGAAACGGGTGTCCGGCTGCACCTCATAGCGCAATGCTTTGTTGTCGTAAAAGTCGGTCGACACGATCTCCGGTGCCGTGAGGTCGTAGAGTGAGCCGCTCTCTAACAGGTCCTCACGCGGTCCTGCCGCCAGGGCGGGGTAGGCTGAGCCGACAATCATTGCGGGTGCATCTTTGCCGTTGGGGAATTTGACCGTGACGGGGGTGATCACGAAGCCATGGGTGTCGTCCACCCCCTCGATGCTGCGCAGCTGGTTGATCCACCGCACGTCGAAGGGTGAGAGTTGGTTGGCGTTCTCTGTCTGCTTGTTCACCACGAACACCTGTGCATAGTCCGGGTTGCTATTTCCCACCAGTCCCCCAATCAGATTGGCCAGGTAGAAGAACATCCCCAGCTCGATGCCGATCAGGTAGATGCTGATGATGATGGCCGTGAGGATGCCCATGCTCTTGGACTTCTCAAATCGGACAAATTTATAGGCTGTAGTGAACATGTATGATCAGTTTAGCTCTACCCTGCACTCCACTTTCGACTCAATGAACAGTGTCTGTGGCACCTCATCGAGCGACACCTCAATCTCCCGTATACGTCGATCCTCCAGGTCGCTGCCGCTGTCGGAGAAGAGCGACTTGCGCTTAAGGTCGGGTGAGAGGCGCGCGATCCTGCCGGAGGCGGCAATGTTGCTGTCACCAGGGAGGTGAATGGTGCAGCGTTGCCCCACCGCCAGCCTGTCGGCAAACAGTTCATCGATCTCGGCCATCACTACCAGAGGACTCTCGGGTGCGATACTGCCATAGGGCTGATGCATCGTCACCGCCTCTCCTGTGCGGGGTGTGAGTGTGAGCAACGTGCCTCCGGCAGGTGCTCGGAAGGAGCGTTGTGACAGGTCGTTTTCCCGTGCAGCGCGTGCTGTTTGCATCTCCCGCAGGCGGGACTGCTGTAGACGGAAGTCGTTCTCCACTTTATTCAACTGCTCGGTACCCTGATCCAGCTCCTTTTGCAGGCGGCGCACCTCCTCGCCGGTAACGGCACCCACTGTCAGCAGCTCAACCGCATCCAGATGACGTCGCCGCAGATCATCCAGTACGATCCGCTCCTGTTCTAGAGCCAGCCGTGCCGACTCCACCTGCAGCTGTTGCGTGGCGATGCCGGCATCGCTCTCCTGCAGGGAGAGGGTCTCCACATTTTTCTCCAGCACCAGGATCAGGTCACCTACGGCGACCTTATCTCCTGCTTCAAAGTAGCGCTCCTCCACAATGCCGGAGGCGGGAGCCGCCAGCTCCACCACACCCCCCTGCGGGATCACCTTGCCGATCCCCACCACCTGATTGACGGAGAGGGGCTCTGCTGCGGGGATGCTGTTTTTTTCGTTCCTGTTGCCACAGGCTGTTAGTAGCAATATGGCCGACAGCCAGCCGATCTGTTGATTCATCTGTGTGCGTATCATCTTTCAATATCTGATTTCCATGTCAATGGTTCCATGCCGGTATGCTGAGACTAAAACTCCTCTTCGATGGCGTTGTCACTGATCATTCCCTCGGAGACGTAGATGGTGCGGTCGGCATACTTCTTCAGCCGCACATCGTGGGTCACCACGATCACTGCCCTGTTGTCGAGGGAGAGCTGACTCAGCATCTCCATCACCATCCTGGCGCTGTTGTGGTCGAGTGAGGCCGTGGGTTCATCGCAGAGGATCAGCTGCGGGTCGGTGATCAGTGAGCGGGCTATGGCGATGCGTTGCTGCTGGCCGCCGCTCAGGTTGCGGGGCAGGTTGTGGATCCTCTCCTCCATGCCGAAAGTGCGGACCAGCTCCATCGCCTGTTTCCGGGCGTCGCGACGGCTCACCCCCTGCAGCAGAAGAGGGTGCATCACGTTCTCCAGCGCGTTGAGGGGCGCCAGCAGGTTGAATCCCTGGAAGACAAAGCCTATCTGCCGCAGGCGCAGATGCGCCAGCTCTCGCTCCGGGAGGTCGTTTACGCGTGTGTCACCCACCCACACCTTTCCCATGGTGGGGTAGATCACGCCCCCCAGCAGCGAGAGCAGGGTGGTCTTGCCCGAGCCGGAGGGCCCGACGATCAGGGTGATCTCACCTTTTCTGAACTCGGTGGTGGTGGGTTGCAGTGCGACGATGGTCGATTCACCCGTCTTATACTCCTTGCCGGCTGCCTCGAGCCGTGCTGCAATTTCGGTCATATGCTTTTCGTTACAGCAAAAGAACAGATTTTAATGAACATTTGCAAACAGAAGCGCTCCTGAAATTTTTGATCTTGTCTGCTTTCACACTTTTTCTTTAGTTTTCATCACTCCCATGATTTGCCGGAGCCAGTCGCTCAGGGGAATGGGACAACTCAGCAATCCGTCATTCTCTCTGAGGTTATTCATTGAGATACGGACTCTCACAGGTGGCTTGAACTGCTTTGAATATACTGACAGACTCTTGCCGCTGATGCGTGTTTCAGATTTAACCTCAATCGGTACAACTCCGCTATCCATCTGCCAGATGAAATCCACCTCCGCCTTGTTACCGGAACTCCAGTAGAAGGGTTTCGCATCATTCTGCAGCATGAGTGACTGCAATACAAAGTTCTCCGTCAATGCTCCTTTGAATTCCGTGAAGCCTACATTGCTATTCATGATCACTTCCGGTGACAATTTGGCCAGCCTCCGCAACAGCCCGCAGTCGCAGGCATAGATTTTAAATGCAGAGAGATCCTGATACCCACTTAAGGGTATAGCAGGTTTACTGACATTGAAAATGCGATAGATCAATCCTGCCTCCTCCAGCCAAAGCAATCCATCCTCATACTCACGGGCTCGTGCTCCCGATCGAACGATGCGATAGATGAACTTTCGGTTCTCCTTGGCCAATTGTGAGGGGAGTGAGTTCCAGAGACTATTTATTCGGGGAATCTCAACCGGGGAAGCGTATCGTGAAAAATCGAGCTGGTAGAGATCCAGGATATGCTGCAATACTTCGTCCACTTTCAGCATTCCCTTGTTTTCCAGTAATGTGGTTATGGCTTCCGGCATACCTCCGGTTACAAGATATCGCTTATATTCTAATTCCAGCCTGTGATGAATGATCTCCGGCAGTGGTTCAATGCTCTTCAGTTGGTTGATGTATCTCCAGCTGCGTTCGTCGGAAGTGTGCAGAAACTCCCTGAAAGAGACAGGGTATAGGTGCAATATTTCAACCTTACCGACAGGTACTGACATGTTTTTTTGTCTGATAGCCACTCCCAGGAGTGAACCGGCAGCAATGACATGGTATTCGGGTGCATCCTCACAAAAATATTTGAGACTATTCAGTGCTCCTTCACTCATTTGTATCTCATCGAAAATAATAAGCGTTTTGCCCGGCAGGATGGGAACGTTGGTGTAAAGAGAGAGCTCCTTCACAATTCTGTCAGTCGCTTTTGTCTTTTCAAAGATGCTGTTTAACTCGATATCTCTGTCGAAATTAAAATCAGCTACATAATCAAAGCACTCCTTCCCGAATTCTTTCATGATCCAGGTTTTCCCAGTTTGTCGTGCTCCTTTTAGAAGGATGGGTTTTCGATCTTTACTCTCCTTCCAGTTATGCAGATCTTCCAGTAGTTCTCTCCTGATTTTCATCTCCATTTAAACGTTTGATAGGGTCTACTGCTTCGTGAAACACATACTACGTGCGTAAAGTGTGATAAAACACACATAATCGATACGTAATATTGGCAAATATAGTGATTTTATTTCAATGATGCGTATATGAATGATCTTTTTTTGTGGTGGTTATTGAGTCCTATTCCATTTTCCGGATCCGTACCTCGATGCCGCTATCCCTGAGTTGTTCCTTGATCGGCTTCACATCAGTTTCGCCGAAGTGGTAGGGGTAAAGTACTTTAGGCGAGAACAACTTTGCTGCACGCACCGCCTGCTCCACGGTCATGGTGTAGGGCTGGTTCACCGGCAGGAAGGCGATGTCGATATCCTTCAAAGCGCTCATCTCGGGGATGTCTTCGGTATCGCCGGCAATGTAGATGCGTAGTCCGTCGATGGTGAGGATATAACCATTGTCACGGTGGCGGGGGTGGTACTGCTCCCGTCCCGGGGTGGTGTTGTAGGCGGGGACGGCATCCAGGGTGATCGCATCGGTTAGTTTCAGCCGCTCACCGTTGCGAATCTCCTCACCTTTCCCCAGTATCTCACGGGAGGAGGGGTTGAGAATGAGTCGTGTATGTTCCCGGGTAAGCGCGTCGATTGCTTTCCCGTCGAGATGGTCGCCATGCTCATGGGTCACCAGGATGAAATCGGCTTTGGGGAAGGTGTTGTAGTCGGCAAACATGGTCACCGGATCCACCTGGATATGCCGGTCCTCATAGGTGAGCATCAGTGATCCGTGCTTGATAAAGGTGATGGTCACCTCCTTGCCGCTGTTGGTGCGGAAACTGTCTTTTTCGTAGTCTCCTGCCGAGAGCAGATGGGTGAAGAATAGTGTTACTGTCAGGAAGAGAAGTCTTGTTTTCATCGTGCTTGATTTTTAAATGATTATTAGCGCTTGTCTTAGAAAAACAAGCAGCGGCGGCATCTTGTTCAGAGGGTACCGGAACGAACGACACTGAGCTTTCAGGATAGCAGTTTCATTTTCGTGGCCCGCAGTATCTCCCGTTTTCCCGGTGGACCGGGGAGGCGCTCCACGGTGAAGCCGGCAGATTGTAGCATCCGTCGTACCGCTCCCTTGGCGCAATAGGTGGTGAGGATGGCATCATCGCCGCACAAGGTGCTGAGCCGTTGGAAGATCGTCTCCCGCCACATCTCCGGCTGTTTCCCGGGGGCAAAAGCATCGAAGTAGATCAGGTCGTACTGTCGTGGCGGCAGAAACTGTTCGGGATGGCTGAAGTCGGTCTCCTCTTTCAGCAGTGTGAAGGAGGGTGTGATGGTTGTCGCTCTTTCCCAGGGCGTTTGATGCAGCAGGTGAAACATCCGGGTGGTTTTCTTGTCATCCACCACTGGCGGGGTTTTAGCCCCCGTTGCAATCTGCTCCGGATAGTTGAGTTGCATGGCAGCAGCTTCCGCTAGCGGGTATCGCTCGAGGGTGTGATAGAAGACTTTCTTCTGTAGCTTTTCTGCCTCCAGCAGGGTAAGCAGCCCGTTCAGTCCCGTGCCGAAGCCGATCTCCAGCAGGTGAATGTGTTTTTTGTTACAATGCCGCAACCCTGCATCGATAAAGACATGCATCGACTCCTGTATGGCACCGTGGGTGGAGTGGTAATGCTCATCCAACTCCGGCACATAAAGGGTGTGCGATCCGTCTTCGGTGATTTCTAAAATGGTTTTCATCGTTTTATGGTGGAACAAATGTAGGAAATCTTTGTTTACTATTTCCACCGACTCTCTAATTTTCGTACTTTTGTCGTTCAATATCAACCTATGCAGAAATATCTATCCATTCTCCTGATACTCATGCTGGCTGTTGCCTGCGGTGGTGGCTCCACAAACAGTGATAAGGCGGAAAAGCCCCTGCTCACCGTGACCATTGAGCCGCAGCGTTACTTCCTGGAACAGCTGGCGGGTGAGGATTACCGCATCAACACGCTGGTGCCTCCCGGCACCAGTCCCGAGACCTATGAGCCTTCCCCCTCCGTGATGATCGACCTGGGAAAGAGTGCCATCTACTTCCGGGTGGGTGACCTGGGCTTTGAAAAGGTATGGAGTGCACGTCTGGCAGAGAACAACGCGGATGTGAAGATCGTCGACTGCTCCGCGGGGATCGAGCTGATGGCGGGCGTTTCGCATGACCATGATCACGTCCACGGGGATCACGCGGGCCATACGGATCACTCGGGGCAAGACCACTCCCCCGGTGTGCTTGATCCACATGTATGGTCCTCACCCCGTGCCATGCGTATTTTTGCACGAAACATGCTGGATGCGCTGGTGAAAGCCAACCCGGGAAGAGCCGAATTCTACCGGGAGAATCATCGTCTTCTCTCCGACAAAATTGATGTGGTGGACAGTACGCTCACCGCATTGCTCAATGATGCAGCTTCCCACTCGTTCATCATCTATCACCCCGCACTGAGTTACCTTGCCCGCGATTACGGTTTACGTCAGCACAGCATCGAGTTCGAGGGGAAGAACCCATCGCCGGCGCAGCTTAAAGAGCTGGTCGACCTGGCAAGGCAGGAAGAGATCAACACACTCTTCGTGCAACGCGGCTTTGACCTGAAAAATGGAGAGGTGATTGCCCGAGAGGTGGGTGCAGAGCTGTTTGAGATCGATCCACTGCGCTACGAATGGGACGAGGAGCTAATCAGGATTGCCACCATTCTCTCACGACAACGCGATGAATAAACTGATTGAGATCACTAACCTGACGGTGGGTTACGAGAACAAGCCCGATGTGTTGAAAAACGTGTCGCTCACCATTTATGATGATGACTTCCTCGGCATCATCGGTCCCAACGGCGGGGGGAAGACCACCCTGCTGAAGACCGTGCTGGGGCTGATCACGCCCGTAGGAGGAGCTATTCGCTTCTACGACGGGGAGCAGCAGGTGCCCTCGCTCAACATCGGCTACCTGCCGCAGATCAACCATATCGACCGCAAGTTCCCGATCTCAGTCTCTGAGGTGATCCTCTCGGGACTGACCCTGCGCAAGCAGCTCTTCAGACGATACAGTGCGGATGATAAACAGCGGGTGAGAGAGGTGGCGGAGCGATTGGGCATCAGCGAGCTGCTGCCCCGCGCCATCGGCGAACTGTCAGGAGGACAACTGCAACGGGTGTTGCTGGGCAGGGCCATCATCGACAACCCGAAGTTGATCATTCTGGATGAGCCCAGCACTTATGTGGACAAGCTCTTTGAAACCAATTTCTACAAGTTGCTGGGTGACATCAACAAGGAGATCGCCATCATGCTGGTGTCGCACGACGTGGGGACCATCATCTCGCTGGTGAAGAACATCGCCTGCGTGAACCAGGGGCTTCACTACCACTCCGGAAGCGGGATATCCCAGGAGTGGCTGGACAAAGCCTACGACTCCTGTCCCATTGAGCTGCTGGGACACGGATCCCTCCCGCATAGGGTGCTGATGCAGCATGACCATGACGAAACAGCACCTCATACCCACTCACACGACTGACCCATGGACGATACGATCGGAATCATTCTTGCAGTGCTATTGCTGGTGGTAGGTGCCATCGGCACCGTGGCACCGGTGATACCCGGGGTACCACTCAGCTGGGGCGGCCTCCTGTTACTGAAGTTCCTCCCCTCCACGCAGGATGAAATTTCCTGGACGGCGATCGTCTTGCTTGGGATCCTGACGGTGGGGGTCACGCTGCTTGACAATATTCTTCCTGTCTGGGGTACCAAAAAGATGGGAGGAAACAAAAAGGTGGTGTGGGGTGCTACCATCGGGTTGCTGGTGGGCTTCTTCCTCGGTCCTTGGGGTATCATCCTCGGCCCCTTCGTGGGGGCCCTTGCCGGGGGCATCCTCTCCGGGACGAAATTTTTCCATGCTGTGAAACATGCCACCGGTGCCTTCCTCGGTTACATCACGGGGCTGGTGCTCAAACTCATCACCGTGGGACTGATCCTCTTCTTCTTCCTTCGGGTGTTGCTGTGATATCTTTGCACTGTGTAACAGCGCTGAACAGACGCAGACTTTATTTACAAGAAGCGCTCCTGCTCACCCGGTTTCGGCAAACGACAGGCATCCCTTTTCCCAAACCATCTGTATCTGTTCCCGGCAATGAATGCGTAAAGTGCGTTTGAGATTTTCCGTGGGATGATTCTCAGAAGCAATGAGAGCCACGAATAACCTCTCAGTTGTCTGGTGATGCTGATTACGGCCTCCATCCCTTCCATCCATTCATCACCATCGATAAAGACAATCGTTTTCAGTGCGGTGTCAGCTTTGCCATGTTGCTCCAGCAACCTCCTGCCCTGTTCGCTTTGTTGTGGTGAGAAGCGAAAGATTTCCTGCTTATCCCTTTTCAGGATGAAATTGACAGTGGCGTTACAGAAGTTACAGACACCATCAAACAGTATGATTTTCATTGCTTTTTAAACGCAATGAGGGTGTCATTGCCTATGACACCCTCATTGGAAAGTGAATTATTGTTTGATCAGGTACTCCGCGATCTGCACGGCATTCAGTGCAGCCCCCTTGCGGATCTGATCGGATACCGACCAGAAGCTGAGTCCCTTGTCGTTGGTCAGGTCCTTACGGATACGTCCCACGTAGACAGGGTTCTTCCCGCTGAGGTCTAACGGCATGGGGTACTCCTTGTTGGTGGGATTGTCGATCACCACCACTCCATCGGCTTTTTCAAACGCCTCGCGCGCTTCAGCAACAGAAATGGGACGTTCCGTTTCCACCCAGATTGCCTCCGAATGGGCCCGCATTACCGGCACACGGACGCAGGTGGCACTCACCTTAATGTCGGCGTGCATGATCTTGCGGGTCTCGTTAAACATTTTCATCTCCTCCTTGGTGTATCCGTTGTCTGTGAACAGGTCCACCTGCGGAATCAGGTTGTAGGCAAGCTGATAGGCAAACTTACTGATGGTGGGTTCCTCGCCGTTCACCAACTGTTTCTGCTGCTCTTCCAGCTCCTGCATTGCTGCGGCACCGGCACCCGAGGCCGCCTGGTAGGTGGCCACATGCACCTTCGTGATGGGGGATAGATCGTTGATCGCTTTCAGTGCGACCACCAGCTGTGCCGTGGTGCAGTTGGGGTTGGCGATGATGTTGCGGGGACGGTTCAATGCATCTTCTGCATTCACCTCGGGTACCACCAGGGGTACATCCTCCTCCATGCGGAAGGCGCTGGAGTTGTCGATCATGATGGCTCCATGCTTGGTGATGGTGTCGGCGAATGCGATGGAGGTGCCACCACCGGCAGATACAAAAGCTATATCGATTCCCTTGAAATCGTCGTTGTGCTGCAGCTCTTTCACCTTGATCTCCTTTCCTTTGAAGCTATAGGTGGTTCCGGCACTTCGTGATGAGCCGAACAAAACAAGTTCATCGAGGGGGAAGTTCCTCTCTTCCAGTACGCTCAGCAGCTCTTGTCCTACTGCTCCGCTGGTTCCTACAATCGCGATGTTCATGAGAATAAAAATTTTAATTATGTTGATAACCAAACCGACCTTCTTGTTCATTATTGCTGAATGAAGGAAGATCATGCAAATGTAAACCACAAAGATATATAAAAGCGAATAAAAGAAGCAATCTGTAAATGTTAAAGTGTGATTATTAGCGGATGGCAATCTTTTTCGTGGTCTTTCCTATTTTCAGGATGTAGTATCCCCTGGGCAGATTGACCGGGTATTCACAAGTACCGGGTGGTATGCGGCGACTGTAGACCTTGACTCCCATGATGTTGAAAATCTCCAGAATCATCTCTTTCCGGGGATTCTCTACAAAAATCCTGTTTTCAAACACCTTGATTTCAATTACAGATTCCTGCTTCTCCCTCCCTTGTCTGATTGTATCACTTTGTTGCGCCGTGATCCAGACAGGGTCGTTTCCCTGCGCCAGAGCAGGAAAAACAGTTGCGCAAGCAAAAGCCAACAACAAGATGAGGCAGAATTGTTTCATGGGCAATTGATTCTGTCACAAAGATAGTATTTTTCCTTCTTCAGCCAGCTCCGCTTCCGGGAAGAGTGCCCTGGCTTCATTGAGCAGTGTCTCCAACTCATGGTAGCGCGATGAAAAGTGGCCGATCACCAGTTTCTTCGCACCGGCAGCAACTGCGATCTCAGCTGCTTGTCGGGCGGTGGAGTGGTAGGTCTCCGCAGCTCTGTTCAACTCATTCTCGGCGAAGGTGGCTTCGTGGTAGAGCAGGTCTACCCCCTCAATGAAGGGGATGATTTCAGGAGCATAAGCGGTATCGGAGCAGTAGGCATATCGTCTGGGCGGGGCTGCCGGGCGGGTGAGGATCCTGTTGGGGATTACTGTTCCGTTGCTGGTGACAAAGTCGGCTCCCTCTTTGATGGCGGCAATCTCTTTGACCGGGATGCTGTAGTAGTTGATCATCTCCCGGATGATATGGTTTGGAGCCTCCTTCTCCTCGAAAAGAAAGCCGTTGGTGTGAACCCTGTGTTTCAGTGGAAAGGAGCTGATCCGGATACTTTTGTTCTCATAGATCACCTCCCTTTCCATGGGATTTAGAGGATGGAGATGAATCTTGAAAGAGATATGGCTGCCCATGTAGGTCAACAGGGGTTTGAGCATCAAATCGATCTCTTTGTGGGCGTAAATGTGCAGCTCGTCAGTACGTCCAAGCAAGCTGAGGGTGGATATCAGTCCGGGAAGGCCAAAGATATGGTCGCCATGTAGGTGAGAGATGAAGAGGCTGTGTAGTTTCCCGATTCGGGCTTTGTACTTCCTCATCTGTAGTTGTGTTCCCTCCCCACAATCTATCATGAACAACTTCTCGTTCAACTCCACCAGCTGTGAGGGAGGGTTGTGCAGGGTGGTGGGCATGGCGGAGCCACAACCCAGGATGGTGATGTCGAACCTTGTCATATCAACGGATACCGATCAATTTATGTGTCTGCAGACTGAGCGCCCACTCCGGATGCTCTCTGACCAAGGAGATGCAGTAATCTACATTCTCAGGAATCATCTGCTGGTTGTCAAAGATAGGACTTAGCAGATATCTTTCCGTTTTGGGAAGGATGGAGATGTCTGGCAACGGATCACCCTTTTCTATCGGAAAACGCAGTTCGTCTACGACGGGAATCAGCTCTTTCACCTTTTCGAAATGTTGCTTAGGACTGCAGGTGATGTAGTCTATTCCATTCGGTACGCGACGGGTGCCGTTGGTTTCAATTGCCTGGGAGTATCCTCTCTCCTTGAAAAAGGCTACCACCGCATCGGTAAGTTGGAGGGTGGGTTCCCCCCCTGTCCAGACAATCCATTTGCAGGGCCAGTCCTCGATTTCGTTCAACACCTCCTCCAATGTCATTTTCACCCCCCTTTCAAAGTCGGTATCGCAGAAGCTGCAGGCCAGGTTGCACTTGGCCAGACGGATGAAGATGGATGCCTGCCCGGTACGTCCCCCCTCCCCCTGGAGGGAGTAGAAGATCTCATTCACATTCAGGTTCATAGATGGCTGAGGTCTTGGGCGTTTCACTTACTTCGATGGCGTAAAGTTCCGGGAGCAGCGGTTTGAAGTGATCGAAGATCATCTTCGCCAGGTTCTCTGCCGAGGAGTTGAGGGGAGCCATGATGTCGTTGAGGTTCCTATGGTCAAGTTGTGTGTCTATATACTCCTTCACAACACGTAATTCGTTGTAATCACGTACGAAACCCTGACTGTTCAGTTTTTCGGCTCGCAGGTGAACGGTGACCACATAATTGTGCCCATGGAGCCGGCTGCAGGGATGATCATCAGGGAGGCCGTGCAGCGAGTGGGCAGCCGAGAAAGGAAATTGCTTACTTATCTTGTACATTGTGATTTTGCTGATGTTTTACTCTTTTTCTTCGCTGTTGTCCACCCATTTCAGGTGGGTCCTTAGCGGATAATGGTCTGAGAATGGCACCCTGTCGACTTTTGTACGAAAGGGTTTCAATTCTTCACTGTGAAGGATGTAGTCGATGCGAAACAGGAAGAGGTCTTCGTGATAGGTGATCCCCGGCCCAAAGGCGGTGGAAACGTAGGCATCTTTCAATCCCCTTTTCATCCTTGAGTAGGCGTATGAGATGGGGGTATCGTTGAAGTCGCCGCAGATGATGGTTCCCTCGGTTTCCTGTGTCGCGATGTACTTCTTCACTTTCTCTGCTTGTCTGGCACGCATGCGGTAGGCACTGCCCAACCGACTGCGGATATTGCTTGTCACCTGCTCCAGTTTTACGGAGTCGCTGTTCTGGATGAAATCGCTGTAGAGCTTCTTGTCCTCTGCCTTGATGCTGTTCGATTCCAGGTGTACATTTGCTACCGTGTACCTCTTACCCTCTATGTTGATGGTGTAAACCGCTGCACCGTTGTAGGAGGAGTCGAAAACGATTTCCTCTGTATCCTCAATGGGATGCTTTGAGAAACATGCCAGTCCGAAGATATGATATTTTCCGGAAGATTCCAAACCTGTAACCGATCTGTAAGGATATTTATTCAGGATGCGGTTTACATCCCGCTGCGAAAAGATCGATTGTCCGGTCTTGCTCACCAGGTACTCCTGCAGGCAGACGATGTCGGCATCGGTTGCCGCGATATAATCGAGGATGGGGTGCTCCTCAGAGTTCTTATTTCGCTCCTCCGGGAAGCCCTGTACATTGTATGTCAGGACTTCAATTGTACCGTGGGGCTCTTTCACCGGAAAGAGATGCATCGGGAAGAAGGTGGTGACCGGCTTGTGGCAGATCAGGATGGCCGCCAGCGAGATCAGTGCCAGCTTCCACTTCGAGAAGAAGATCCAGAAGAGGAGGTAGCTCACATTGAGCAGAAAGATGAGCCCGAACCCCAGCCCAATGTATGAGAAAAGGTTGGTTTTCAGGGGTGACACCTTCCAGGAGAGAAAGGAGGTGAAGAGCAGCAGGATCACGACCAGGTTGGTGGCAAAGATGATCCACTTGACAAAGTCCCTGAACGACCGCTTTTTTTTACTTCTTGCTCGCATCGAAAAGCTTCTTTTTTTCATCTGATGAGAGGCTGCCATATCCAGACTGCTTCAACTTGTCGAGGATCGCATCTATCGCCTCCTGATCATCATGCTTCCGCTTGTTGTAATCCCAGTCGGTTTCGCCGCGACTGTGTTTCACTTTCATTTTAGCACTTTTCTGTCGTGGTTTGAATAGACCTGCAACCCCATCGAGCAGGCGGCTCATCCAGTTGGTGATATCTTTTCCTTGCTTGTATTGCATGGCGAAGAGGTAGCCCAGCAATGCCCCGCCAATATGGGCTACATGTCCTCCAGGATTGGCGCTGCTCCCTAACGAGAGGAAGTCGATCAGAAAAGCAAAGATGGCAATGTAGACGATCTTGATAGGACCAAGGAAGAGGAGGTTCATCTGCACCTCCGGACGGTAAAAGGCAGCACCCATCACGATGGCCATCACCGCAGCAGAGGCACCTATCATCCATCCCCGGTCCATATCGGTATAGTAAGGGATGGTGTTGAAAGCAACCACGTAGAAAAGTGCACCTGCCAATCCCCCCAACAGGTAGAGGCTTCCCAGGGTGCGTCCGGAGAAATACTGCAGGAAGATTTGCCCAAACCAATAAAGCCAGAGCATGTTGAACAGCAAATGCAGGAGTCCCTCATGCACGAACATGTAGGTGATGGGCGTCCAGATGCGACTCAGTAAGATGGGAACATGAGAGGGTACCCCCAGGAAGGTGACCGGATCTACAGTATGGACATTGAATAGCGTGAGGAATACCATCACCACCTTCAGTGCAACAAATACAAGGGTGTTGATGAACAACAGTCGTGTGATCACATTCCCGGTCTTGTATTTATGTTTCAGGTTGTCAATAATATCGGCCATGTTTACTGTCTTGTTTTCTCCAGTATAATATCATAATAATACCAAACAGCATCCCTCCCAGGTGAGCAAAATGTGCAACATTATCGCCAGAGCGGTTCGCAACGCCGAAGAAGAGTTCCAGTAAGCCATAACCAATCACGAACCACTTGGCCTTGATTGGAAAGGGGAAGGGGATGATGAAAAGCTCTGCATTGGGGAAGAGCATGCCAAAAGCGAGCAGGATTCCGAAGACAGCACCGGAGGCGCCCACGGTGACACTGTCTACCATGGAAAACATCTCCTGCGGAAGAACCGCTTGTACCCTGATAAAGAGAATCAACAACTGGATGAGTCCAGCACCGATACCCGTAACCAGATAGTAGGTGAGGAATCTTTTGGGTCCCCACACCTGCTCGAGGGTCCGTCCGAACATGAAGACTGCGAACATGTTGAAGAAGACATGGGAGATAGAATAGGGGTCATGCAGGAACATGTAGGTGACCAACTGGTAGATCCGAAAATCTTCTGACGCCGGAAAATGAAGTCCGAATTGCCCGGACAGGTCAATGTTTGCCCTGTTGAACAATACGAACTGCGCCAACCATATGATTCCGTTGATGATGATCAGGTTCTTGGTGACCACCGGTAACATTCCCGCAAAACTGTTTCTTGAATTGTACATATTCATACCCAACTGTTGAGGCGCAAAATTACGATTATTTCCTTCAAAATGCGGTTTTTCGCTACACAAAAGGATTTTTTTTATAAAAAACAAATACTTTTTATCATTTTTCTTGATTTTATAGGTTTTAACGCTTATATTTGGCGACTAGAAATAAGGCTCAGCCTTGACTTATAGTATGTTTAATTAATTTATTTACCATTTCTTATGAACAAATCAGAACTTATTAGCGCTATTGCCGAAAAAGCCGGTCTTAGCAAAGTGGATGCAAAGAAAGCACTGGACGCCACCCTCGACACCATCTCTGGTGAAGTGAAAGCAGGTGGTAAGGTTGTATTGGTTGGATTCGGCACATTCTCAGTGTCTGAAAGAAGTGCACGTAAAGGGATCAACCCTCGTACTAAGAAAGCCATTAACATTCCTGCAAAGAAAACCGCTAAATTCAAAGCTGGTTCGGAATTGTCTAATCTCTAATGTTTTGGCCAAAGCATAAAAAAGGAGCAAATCCCAGGTTTGTTCCTTTTTTGCCTCTTCACCATCCGGCGGATAATTGACTATCTACCGAATTTGCTTTGTGCGTCCTAAAAAAGTGGTGAATATTTTGCGGCAGTAAAAAAAATATTTGTACCTTTGCCATCCTGAAAATGACTCCGTAGCTCAGTTGGTAGAGCAATTGACTCTTAATCAATGGGTCGAGAGTTCGAGCCTCTCCGGGGTCACTTCATAATCAAGCACTTACCGCGTCAACCGGTAGGTGCTTTTTCTTTTGGGTAAACATTGGCTCAAAGAAATAGGTGCTAAACGTGCAGTTCATCTTGGGATATGGCATCACACGCGATTCGAAGACACCGGAGAGGTTGGTACCATCGATGTTTTCATAGCGTAATCTACAGAGGTCTCCGAAGTTCAAGCCATTGCAGAAGAAGATGAAGATGCATAGGTCACGTGCACTGCCCAACCTGAATTCCTCTTCCAGTGGGTCAATCGTATCCTTGAAAGCCTTATTTAGTGTGCATGTTCCGAATCCTTTTTCAGAACCGTTGTATCAAAGGAAGCTGGGGTGAGCTGATTGTTGGATGCATGATCATTTCTGAATCACTCTTTTTGGGCCGTCATAATCATACCGGAACCAGTCGAAGAGTGCTGTTCCCCCATTTTCCCCTTCGTTGTAGCTGAACAGAGCAATACGGGCTCCTTTCCAGAAACTGAAGATGGCATCGAAAGATCGTCCGAAGGGGATGAAACGAATGTTGTCACTGCTGTAGTAGAACCGGTTCTCATGTGAGTTGAAATCGTACTGCATCTTTAGGTAAATCACATCTCCGCTGAAGGGGGTCTTCTCCAGATAGTTGGAATCGGTGTTGAAGTAATTGACCCTGATTCTTGCACCCGGGAGGCGATGGGATGCGTCAAACAGATCTTGGTTGCTTTCGAAGAAGAGATGGTTGCCATCTTCCTCTACACTAACACCAATCAGGTTATACATCGAGCCAAAGCTGGCCAGCCCCGCTTTTTGTCCTTTTGCCAGCTTTGTAAGGTTGAGCGCTGTCACTGCCTCCCCGCTTTTGCCCATGATCTTTTGTGTCAAGCTGTTCTTAGCCCTCAGAAAGCTTTCGCTTTGGAGTGCTGTAAGGCTCAGGTAACCGGGATGAGAGGTCAGTGACCAGGCATCATTCACGGGGTTGTGGTTGAACTGCCACTGCAGACCCAGAGGAGGTGCATTGAAATCATCATCTGTCTGCGGGGCATCAATCCCCGAGCTGTTGCCGGTATCGGGTTTCTTCCACACATAGATAGGCTCTCCGATCCCGTTGCGGTCGATATCTGCACCCACCACCGGCCAGTCGTCCTGCCAGCCTGCAGGCTGCAGGTGCACCACCCGCCCCATGGGGCCGTCGGACTGGAAATGATAAAACCAGGACTCACCTTCGGGAGTTTCTACGAAGGCACCCTGGTGGGGACCGTTGATGGTGGTGGATCCGGTCTCCAGGACCACCCTCTTCTCGTAGGGCCCATATATGTTTTTCGAGCGGAGCACCGTCTGCCAACCGTGCGTAACCCCTCCTTCGGGGATGCTGATGTAGTAATAGTCATTGCGTTTGAACATCTTGGGACCTTCTGCCACTGGTCCGGTGTAGACCGTGAAGCCATCATCCATTAGCGTTGTGCCATCGCTGCTCATCCGGTGGATGATGATGGGGCCGGCACCATGAAGACTGTGCGCAAGATAGGCATTGCCGTCGTCATCCCACAGGGGGCAGGGGTCTTCCCACTTTTCGACAGCTTTCACCTGTAGCAATGGTGACCATGGTCCTTCCGCCTTTTCCGCGTTGCTCATAAACAATCCCTCTGTTGGGGTACAGAAGTAAACCCAGAACTTGTTGTCATGATATCGGAGGGAGGGGGCCCACGAGCCGTTTGAGTAGCTCTCCACGCTGTCGTATGCCGGGAAATCGAGACGTGAATAGATCTGTGCAACGATTCTCCAGTTGACCATATCTACCGACTCCAGCAACGGCATACCCATGTACTGAAACTCGGAACAGACCATGTAATATTTGTCATCTACCCGCACCACATCCGGGTCGGAATAGTCGGCGTTGAGGATGGGATTGATGTAGGTGCCGTTGCCCTGATCTCCCCAGGAGCCTGTTTGTGCCGAATTTTGCGCTGCCGCGGGCAACGTGATGCAGGCCAACAGGATAATGAATGCGATTTTCATAGGTAGTGAAATTCTAAAAAAACGCAAGATACAATTATTTTAAGAGATTCAATCCCTCTTTGGCCGACTGATCATCGGGTGATATGATCAGGACAATCTGGAAGAGTCGTTTAGCCTCATTCACCTTGCCCAGGAAATATTTGGTCCACCCGGACATCAGAGAAGAGTAGTAATCAAAGGGATACATGCGTTGAACCTTGTCGAAATAGATCTCTGCCTGCTTGAAATCTTTCCTGTAGTAGTAGATGTTCCCCAGGGCATAGTTGACTTTCGAGTTCATGCTGTCGAGCCGGAGAATCTCTTTGTATACTTTTTCCAGTTCCTCCCCGTTTTTTTCGGCTTCAAGCGGATAGCAGAGTCCCAGAAGTGGCTCAATGGCAGAAGGTGCCATGCTGACCGCCTGGCGGTAGTAGCGTTTGCTGGCTTCGTAATTACGGGAGAGATAGTTGAGCCAACCCAGGCGTAGTGTCTTGTGGTAGTCATACCCGTTAAGGCTGCTGAGAGCGCTGATCGCTTTCTCATAGTCGCCCGCCGATTCGTGGCGGTAGCTTTCGGCAAAGATTTGCGAGGGGTTGATCTGCGCTTCAAGGGCGAATGAAAGAGAGAGTAGCAGGATGACCAGCATCCACTTTTTTTTCAGAAGTTCCATGACCATGCGAAGTTTATCAGGTGATTGTTGTAACGGTATGTTTTGTAGTCGTTTGCAGACCATGAATAGCCCTCTTTCTGCTGCCATCCGTAGCCGGCACTCCATGTCATCTGCCGGACGAACCAGGAGAGGGTGACGCTGGCAGTGGCCATCACCGGGTCGTAGGTATCGTAGACGGTGAAGGAACGGTCGCTGATGTAGTTCAGGTGGTTGCCGATGCTGCCTCCGGTGTCGGCCCACAGCTGTCCAAACAGCCTGAACCCCAGCTGCTGTGAGAAGAGGTATTGATGGGTGGTCCACCCCCCCGGGGTGTGGATAAGCGCGGCGGCAGTAGTGCCATAGAAGTTAAGGTTCCCCAGCGGGTAATAGGTGAGTGACCCCTTCGCCTGGTACTGGCTGATCCCTCCGAAGTCGGACCAGGAGAGGGCGATCTCCGGGAGGGTGTAGCGAGATCGTTTAGCGAGAAATGTGGTCACTGAGTAGTTGTTGCTGCTGCCCACATCGTTCCGTTCAATGTTGTAATAACCGCCGGCGAAGCCCCAGGAGATGTTGCCTGGAGTGAAGAACGACAGTGAAGCCACAAGCTGGTGCTGGGCAAGCTGATCTTCCCGGAGAAGCAGGGTGCCTGAGGAGCGCTGAAAGCGGGTGTTGTAGTATTGGTATCCAAACTTCAGGCGCTTGCGTGGCGATAGGTTGAAGTCGATGCCCAGTGTGGTGAAGGCCATGTCTCCATACTGGTTGAGTGAGTCATACCCGCTGCCGGCAGCGATGGAGCGATCATTTTCATTCATCAGGTATCCGCCGGCCAGTGAGATCCGGTCGACTGCCTTGGTGTGGTAACCAGTCACCGCCTGGGTGTGAGGTGCGAATGATGCAGCCAGGATGTGTGCCTTCTCCTGTTGACCGCTCAGCAGGAGAGCATAGTAGAGGCTCTCCTGCAGCAGCGCATCGTTGGGTGTTACTGCCAGCGCCCGCTCGTAGAAGGTTGCGGCTGCGGCATGGTTCTTCAGAGCATCGTAGGCAATTGCGGTGCGGTAGTCCAGGTAGTAGAAGGTGACTCCCTGGTTTCGTGCGGTACGGCTTGTCTCAATCAGTGCACGGTAATCTCCGTCAAGGTATTGGCGGTAGGTGATGCTATCTGTCTGCCTTATCAGCAGCGAATCCTGTCCGACCAGTACTACGGCGGTCATCCAGCAGAGCAGGAAAGTTAATCCCATTCGATGCATAACGGTTGTTTTTGGTTTTCAATCATGATCTTTCGCGGGGTGATTGTTACCGTCGCCTTCCTCTGTTGGCGCCAGAAGCGAAGCAGGGTGGAGGTGGTCTCGGTATGGTAGATAATCATTCCAGGGTAGTGGATGTTGTCGGTCTCAGCCAGCAGCGATCGATAACGTATGTTGGTGAAGAGTACAAAGGGTGCCAGCAAATCCTGCAACCACCGGGTGCCTGTGGGATGTTCATAGGTGAGCGGCATGTGGTCGTTCACTTCAATCCCTTTTCCGGCGCTGAGCAGTAACTTGAAGCAGCTTTGGTAGAAGTGGTAGAGAGGGGAGGTTTTTCTCCCTTCAAAATCGGTGAAATAGAACAATGTGCCGTCATTTTCGAAGTATGCCTTCGACCGGCTTTTCGGACAGCGGATGTAGCTTTTGTTGTAGGCGTCTGTGGCGATCTGCCAATCCCAGCTTTCGCTCCCCCGGCTCACCCTCAGCTGTCGTCCCGGCTTTGCCGCCAGTGCATCGAGCGCCAAGACCATCGGTGACAGCATGAAAAGGATCTCTCCCTCATTGGGTATCTTGCCTGTGTGCAACAGGGTCTTTCCTCCCTCTTCGGTAAAGAAGTAGCCGAAGGGGTAGGGGTGGGTGGCGGCTCCCAGCTCCGGTGTCAGCTGGACCTGAAAATGTAGGTGTGGCACCGGGGAGCGCCCTGAGTTGCCGCAGGCTGCGACCACCGCTCCCCTCTTCACGTAGTCGCCTGTGCGGACCCTGAAGCTCTCTTTCTTCAAGTGGCTCATCTGCGTGTAGAGGCCGTTGAGGTGGTTGATGATGATGCTGTTCCCCCAGTTCTTCTCCATATCCATGTTGCCGATCTCATTCTCGTCTGTGATGTTGCTGACCAGGCTTACGTAACCATCTGCCGGTGCCAGTACCGGCTTGTTGTAGCAGTAATACTCCTCCCTCAAGTTCCCATTTCCGGAAAAGGGAGACCCATGCTCATCGGTGATCTCAAAATCGAGCGCTTTGCCCCAGGGCCCCAGGTGGGTGATCTCCCCGTCATAGCCTTGGCTCACAATCCACCGGTCGAGGAAGGGAAGCTGAAGCTTGAAGATCATTTCCTGCCCGAAGCGATGCATGTAGTTGACATACTTGTAGACCGTTTTCTCCGGGTGGTAGTGCTGGATGTATGGAAAGATGAAAAAGCGGTTGTTGCTGCGTTGCTTGAGGATGTAGATCAGCAGGATGGAGAGTAGGCTGAAGGAGAGGGTGTAGGAGGAGAGTCTGATTCCGGTGATCAGCTGCTCGGTGCCGGTGTAGATGAGAAAGAGTACCGGGGTGAGGCCAATCACCAGCAGGTAGCTGTAGCTATTGGGCACCAGAAAGAAACTACCAATGGCCATCCCCCAGAAGATGTAGTTCACTCCTGCAAGATTCTGGGTCAGTATCCGCAGATCGACGCCCAGCCACTTGCTGGTGACAAAGGCAAAGAGGAAGCCGAGGAAGGCGACGGTCGATTTGATGCGGGAGTGGAGCAGCAGCGCGATCACCAGCATTGCTCCCACCAGGATACTGTCACTGAAGAAAACCGATGCCATCGTCCTTAGGTAATAGTAGAGCATCTGCGGCAGTTGCATATGGTCGAGGCTGTGTACCCAGTAGTACCATGGCAGCTTCATCTGTGCCGCCAGCAGGGTGGTGACCCGCTCAAATGGCAGGATTGGCATCACCCGGGTAAAAGCCTGGTAGGAGAGGTCGATGACGAAGAGTGTCAGTACGAAGGGGAGGGTGAGAATGGGGAGCTGATGTTTGTTGAAGAGGGTCTCAAGCCATATGCTCAACATGAAGCCGAGAATGACGGCGAAGAGGAAGAGCAGCAGGAAGGGCAGGTTGATGTGGAACTTGTAACACATGCTGATGCCTATGAAGACGGCGTTGAAACCGTAGAGACCTGTTTTGATCTTCTCCTTCGGGAAGCCCAGAAGATGTGCCAGCAGGTTGCTCAGCAGCACCGCCACCAGCCCACCCGCCCCCAGTCGCAGGTCGAGCAGACTCAGCAGCAACAGCATTCCTCCATAGAGCTTGCTGCGGGTGAAAAAGATCTGCCCGTAGCTCTGGATGATGCCGTTTAGGTGGAATACGGCAAAGGGATGAAGCGACCTTCCCATGGGCTTTTCAGGTTTGATGGGTTATCCTTACAGCTTGCATGCTTTCAGGTGGTCGGGCACTAACTCCTGACCGGTGATGCTCTCCAGGGTCTCATTTTTCCGGATCGTGTGGATACCCCCTGATGTATCAATCAATACCACCGCGGGGCGGAAGGTGATGAACTGCATCCACTGTGTCATGTTGTAGGCTCCCACCTCGTGTACCACCACCCGGTCACCTTTCTTCAGCAATGGCAGGCTTATGCTCTCGCGGATGCAGTCGATGTTCATGCAAAGGGGGCCGTAGAGAGCCATCTCTTCGCTGTGCTGCGTAAATTCCTGGGCAGGTGATATCCGGTGGTTGTACCAGAAGGAGGTGAAGAGGATGTTGACACCGATGTCGAGGATGGTGGATCTTCGTCCGTCAGAGAGTCGTTTGGAGGCCAGCACCGTTCCCAGCAGGTAGCCTGCCTCGTCGATTAGTGCGCGGCCGGTTTCAAGGATCAACAGCGGCAGCTCTTCCGGACGGAAGCCAAACTGCATGATGCTGCTGACGATAGCCTCTGCGTAGTCGTCGAAGGAGGGGATCACATCCGCCCCCTGGAGATATGTGCCCTTGAGGGTATTGGAGGAGCAGAAGCCACCCCCCATGTCGAGGTACTTCACCCGGACACCTGTTTTAGCGGCAGTTGTCTGCATCAGTTGGCATAGCTTATTCGCCGCTGTTGCGTAGGCGGAGGGTGTCAGCATGTAGGTGCCGATGTGGCAGTGCAATCCCTCCAGCTCCAGGCTGTGCTGGGTGACGATCTTCATGATGGCGTTCCAGGCTTCGCCCGACTCATAATTGAATCCAAACCGGTCCCACTGAGGATAGACCCCGGTATCCATATTGATCCGGATGGCCACCCTGGCCTTTTTCCCGGTACCCTCCAGCAACTCGATCAGGGTGTAAAGCTCGTCGAAATGGTCGAGGTGGATCAGCGAGCGGTTGTCGACCGCCAGCCGCAGATCCTCCCTGCTTTTGTCGGGACCGTTGAAGATGATCAGGTTGCCAGGCACTCCGTTCCGGATTGCTTTCTGGTACTCAAACCCTGATACTACCTCCGCCCAGCTTCCCTCCTGGTGGAAGATGTTGCAGACGGCATCCAGGTAGTTGGTCTTGTAGCTCCAGGCGAACTGCACTTTCGGGTAGCGCATGGTGAAGGCGCGCATTGCCCGTCGAAAGGTCTGCCTGATGGTCCGTTCACTGAGGACAAACAGGGGGGAGCCATGTTCCTCCATCAGACTGCTGACCGGTACTCCCTCGATCTCCTTCATCGGCTGTTGGAGGTTTCTGCTTCCGAACTTGTTCAGCATACCCGTGTTCAGCTTCTGAATCATTGGGCGTTCGTAGGTTGGTTTCATTATTTCTTTTATTAATGACCTGTAAATTACATTTCACCCGTGGTAGAGATCTTCTCGAAGGCTGAGATATCAACAACCATGTCGTAGGAGTACCGGATGAACATCTTCCCGCTCTCATAGCGTGTGAACGGCTCCACCTCCTCGCCTAGCGCCATCTTCACCAACGCCTCGGGATGGTTCTGCCCGCATCCGTTGGCCAGGTATACCCAGGCCGGAAAACGGGGGTTCATCTCAAGCAAGTAGTACTCATCTTTTTTACTCTTGATAAACTCCAGCTCACATCCTCCCCGCCAACGGCTCTTCTCTACCAGGCTGCGTGCTGTTTCCAGCAGCTTCTCATCCTCCAATGAGATCCCCGACCAGGCTTTCCCCTTGTCGGTGATGTAGAGCTTGCGCATCGGTACCGCACCGATGCATCTTCCGTTGCCATCTCCCAGGGCGGTGACGTTCACCTCGGTACCGGCGATGAACTGTTGCAGAATGACCGGATAGCCCCACTTGGCCACGATCTTGTAGAAATAGGAACTGGCCTGTTCGAACGAGGAGGCGATCCAGGCATCGTAATAGCGCCCCTTCACCACGATGGGATATTCCACCTTCTCCTCCTCCTCCAGTTTTTTCAGTTCCTGGAGCTGGGTGATCATATGGCTCTCCGGAACTTTCACCCCATATTTCTCGCCGAATTTGTTCAATTCCGATTTCTGTCGCTCTTCGAACGATTCGTGCGTGGGCAGGAAGGAGGCGATGCCCAGCTCCTCCTTCATCCAGCCGGCAATTTTGATGAAGTTGTGCAGCTCCGCATCGAAGTTGGGGATAATCACGTCGGGTTGCTCCTTCTCCCGGATGTAGCGCAGTCGTTCCTGCAGCATGCCAGTGCCGCCCGTGGGGAGGGGGAGCTGGTAGACCCTGTGGGCCATCTCCTCCATGTAGATGCCCGGCTCGAGCGTTTCGTAGGAGAGACCGATGATGCGGACGTCGAAATCACGACTCTCCCGCAGCGCCCGGATCACCGGGATGCCGGGGCCGGGACTGTCGATGTTGTTCAGCCCGGTAACGGCGACGGTGATCTTACGCCTCTTCATACTCGGTGAGTTGGTAGCTCTTCAGCATGGTGAAGAAGTCGCTGAGATCCATCTCGGCGCTGTTTTTGTCCAGTTCGAACCTCTCACGGAATCTTTCCATAATCGATTCGGTCTCTTTTCCCTCCTGCAGCATGTGCAGCACAAATAGACCGGTCTCGTTCACGCTGAAGCTATCTCCCGTGAGCGGATTGAATATAAAACCGGTCTCGCTGATGGCGATGTTTTTTCTGATCTTCACGGTGTGAGTGTAATGGTTATTTGCAGTAAATGTATAAATTAATCGGGAGCAGACTCCCGATTACCCAATTATTTAACGAATCCTTTACTTTTTAACAGGTTCTCTCCGGTCACAGATGCCATTGTTGTTTGCATCTACAAAATTCACCGCTCGTCCCTTGCCGTTGCGCAGCCCGGCACCATTTCCTGGTCTGCGTCCGGCCCTGCCGCTTTCATAATAGTCGCAGATACCGTTCTCATCTGCATCTACGAAACCGCGACCTCCCCTGCCGCGACCGTTGCGCATGCCCTTGCCATTGACTCTTCCGCTGCCGTCTAGCAGCCGTCCTTTACCGTTGGCATTGGGATTTCCGGGCGTCCCCTTCTCAAAGTTGTCGCAGATGCCGTTGTTGTCGTTGTCCACGAACGCTGGCCCATTTTGGGTGGTGGTTTCCTTTTCGGTTTCTACAGGTTCCTGTGCAGTGGCCAGACCGATGGAAAGCACGACGGCCAATGCTGAAAGAAAAATTTTTGTTTTCATCTTGTTGTTCATTTTATAGAATTTGTATGGTTGTTTTATCGTTTGAGCCACCAATACTTCATTCGCTTCTGCCGTTCCTGCCATAGCGGTGCCGGTATCCTGGAGTAATTGCGGTACTGTCGTTCCAGTTATAACCCCTGCCCCGGTTCATGGTCCCGTCGCGAAACAGCGGAGTGAATGCCTGTTGTAGTTGTAGGCACTGCGAGGAGTCGCAAAGGGTTCGCAGAGTGAGGTAAAGATTATTGGTGATTTTTTTCAGGTCGGCATGGTGGCTCCCTACATGTTCCGAGAGAGTGTTCAGTCGGACTGTATCGGGTAAGGAAGCGTTCAGCTCGGTGAAAAGTTCATTTTTCAGTGAGTCCATCTCGAAGATCAGCTCGTTTGCCGTGTACTGGAAGTTACGGTGCGCATCCCTGAATTTCTGCATCTGTGCATCATTGAAGCCAAGTTGTTGTCTGAAAAATTTTCCCGTGAGGGGATTGGGCTGATCCTCATCCAACACGATGGCAACCTCCTGCTCCTTAGCCATTGCCCGATTTCTGACAAGGATGGTGCCAATGGTGGAGAGATTGAGAATCACCAGCAAGGCGATGACCCACCATAGAATTTTAGTCGTTCTGTTCATGATCGATGAAGTTGTAATATCCCAGGTTTTCGATTTGTCCATCGTTGATGTTGAGGCTCATACCCGCGGTTGGCCGCTCACTGTAACTGCTGCCGATGGTGATGCCCAGAAAAACTACCGCGACGATTGTTCCCGCCAGCACGACGCTCTGCCAGATCGGCACCCTTCTGCCCGCTCTGTCGCTTCTCCGCTCAATTTCTGCCATCACGCGACTGGCAAGGAAAGGGTTGGATTCCGTTGCCCTTTCACGCCGGATAAGTTCATCGACAAGATGTTCTCTTTTCATCATTTTCATCAGTTCGTTCATTGTTTAGACACACGGTGCAGAGATTTCCTACGGACTCTGCAGTTTTTTTCTCAGTTTCTCGTTGGCTCGTTGCAATAGCTGCTCAACCGCGCCCTCCGTGCGGTTCATGATGGTTGCGATTTGCTTCTGTGGCAACTCCTCGTAGCGGCTCAGGACGAAAGCCATCCGTTGCTTTTCAGGCAGTGCGTCGATCGCTGCCCGAATCTCCCGATCCTGCTCTTCACGTTCCAGCATCTCAAGTGGTGTCTTATCACTGCTGCCCCTGTTGAAAATCGTATCGAGCGATTGCAGCAGCCGTTTCTTCTTGTTTTTGCGGAGTTGGTTGAGCGACATGTTAAGGGTGATCCGGTAAAGCCAGGTGCTGAATGCCGCTTCTCCATGGAAGGTGTGGAGCATTTCGTAGACGCGGATGAAGACCTCCTGTGTGAGATCTTCCGCATCCTCCTTAGCATGCAGGTACCCCATTACCACACGGAACACCTGCTGCTGATAACGTTCCATCAGGGTTCTGAAGGCAGTGGAGTTGCCTGATATGATCTCTTTTATGAGTTGTTGGTCCGACATGCAGTTTGGTTGGCACACTTTTGCTATGTTTGACACGATAGGAAGCCGATTCCTACGGTAAAGGTATTCTTTTTTTAGCAAGCAGCTATTCCTGCCTGGGAATGATTCGGTTGACTTTGCTCGTCATTGCCGGTTAGATTTGCCAGATGAGTATCTCATCTAGAAATAGCGTTACACTAAAAAGTGAACCTTTTCTGATATTTTTGGAAGCTCATCCTATATTTTAAGTTTATTGCATCCTTATATCCACTCCCATAATTATTGGAGTGGATATAAGGGTGCAATAAGGGTGCAATAAGGGTGCAATAAGGCTAGAGCTTTTCAGAACCCATGAAAGTCCTTGTCTCGTCCTGAAATAGGGTTCACAAAAAGGCCGTCTCATGTGATATGATGAGACGGCCTCTTTGAATTTTTTCTTTTAGTCTGCTGTTCAGGATTGCTGCAGACTCCTGATCTTCGTGAAATAGTGTGCGAAGGAACGGTAGAGGAAATGGGTCCACTTACCGAAAGGCACGATGATCAGTGCCCACTGAGCAAGTATGGTGAGGTGGAGGATGTGCATCCAGATATTGCTTTCGAGCAGCTGAAGGTCGATGAAGAGGCGCACCAGGAAGGCGGTCAGTCCCATCATCAGCAGCCAGATTACGAAGAACCAGTCGGAGGGTTGAGAGAACTTGTTCAACGACTTGTTCTTTTTGATCCTTCCGGAGACGAAATGGATGGTGATCACGAATACCAGCAGACTCTCCAGGTAACCCAACAGGATCACGAAGAGATGCTCTGTGCCAAACCAGTTTAGAAAGACCGTGGTGAAGAGCAGCGACAGGTAGGCGAATACCAGTACCATGTGTTCCAGCCAGCGGAAGTTGTCCTCTTCGTCGCAATCTTTGGCCCTTTTCTGGGTGAACATGTTTACGAAAAGTTCGGTGAGTGCCGTGAAATAGCTCTTCAGCGGAACCTTCACCTTCTGCTTCACGATTGTGAAATACCACATCCGTAAAAGGTTTGGCACGAAGATCACCAGGAAGACGGTTGCGATGGCCATCATCTCGAAGAGGTGTCCCGCATGGATCAATCTCTCAGCATCAAAGCCTGTGGAGCGGGCGAAGAAGAAAACACCTGCGGCTACCAGCAGCAGTGCCATGATGGTGAAGGGTAGAGAACGGTAGAGCAGTCCCGAGAGACCGGTCCAGTCATACTTGGCGGTGAGCCAGCGCCGCAGCGACATCATCAGCTCACCCGGGTTGGCAGTCTGCGGACACTGCGCGGTGCACTCGCCGCAATAGTAGCACTCCCAGGGCTTAAGTGACTGCTTCAGTTCATCCTCCAATCCCAGTGCACTGAGCCGTACCATCTCACGCGGGAAGGATTGGTCTGGGGTGGATAGTGAGCATACAGCGGTGCAGTTACCACAGTTGTAGCATGCGTTGAAATTGACGGAACCGTATTTCTTCAGCTCCTCCGCGAAACGGGGATTTATTTTACTTGCCATTATTTTACCAGTTTATACGAATAGTACTCGTCCATGTCGTCGATCTCGCCAGTGGCTACCACCCCATATTTCACCAAGGTGAGCAGGTAGTATGTCGCTTCGTGGAGGGGCATCTGCAGTCGTTCAGCGAGCTGTGCGATGGTGAGCTCCTCCTGCTCCAGTGCAGCGGTGATTGCCCGTTTGATCCGGTTGAACTCTTTCAGCTCCTCTTTCACCCGTTCAGGGACACCCTGTTTCTCCCGCAGGTAGCGGGCTGTTTTTCCTTTTTCTACTTCCATACTCTTATACCAATGCGTCAATCATACTCATTATCTCTTCACTCGAATAGTTGATCAGGTTGATGGCGTCTGGCGGACATACCGGGGTGCACATGCCGCATCCCTTGCAGACTGAGTTGTTGACCGCAGCCACCATTTTGCCGCCCACCTCCTGCTGCAGGATGGCATCGAAGGGACAAGCCTCGGCACACTTCCCGCACCAGCTGCAGGTGTCGCTGTTCACCTCCGCCACGATTGGCTCTGTTTCGAGTGTACCCTTGCTGATCAGCGAGTAGGACTTCGTTGCTGCCGAGAGGGCCGAGTTGACCGATTCGGTGATGTTCTTCGGGCCCTGACAACTGCCGGCGATGGTGACCCCGTCGATCACAGTCTCCACCGGACGCAGCTTCATATGGACCTCGTTGAAGAAGTGGTCTCTTCCCTTGGGTAACTTGAAGAGAGTTCCCACCTTGTTGTCGGCGCGCGGCACCATACCGGTTACCAGCACCACCAGGTCGGCTTCGAGCTCCAGCTCGCGGTTGGCCGAGAGGATATCACGCAGGGTGATTGTTGTCTTCTTCCCTTCCGTTACTACTGCCGGTGGGGTCTCCTCTGCCCATTGCAGATACAGATCGCCCAGCTCCAGCGATTCGGCATAGAGCAGCTCCTGCTTGCCGTAGGTGCGGATGCCGCGGTTAAGGTGGTAGTTGCTGATCTTCCGAAATCTCTTTTTTGCCAGGATGGAGGCATGGATGGCCGAGGTGCAGCAAAAGCGGGAACAGTAGGTGTTCTCTCCGTTGGTCTGACGGCTGCCCACACAGTAGATGTAAGCGATGTTGCGAATTTTCCTCCCTTTGTAGATAAGTTCTTTCCCTTCGGCATGGTCGATCAGGTGACGGAAATCAGGTAGCGTGATCACGTTGTCGCTCTGTGCAAAGCCAAACTCACCCTCCTTGGGCTGGTAGGAGTCGAAGCCGGTGGCTACCACCACCGAGCCCACGGTGAACTCGGCGGTTTCTACCGGATCACCCTCCTTCAGTGGCCGCTTGCGCACCTTGAGGGTGAAGTTACCGATGCTTCCCTTAGAGGTGATCACCTCCGTGCCGGTCATGATGGTCACATTCTCCCGTTGCAACAGGTCGTTGTAGATCCGCTCCGAGAGTGCACTCCCGCTCTCTTCGCTCATCGCCAGGGGACCCCAGGTGGCGGTATGTCCCCCCACGCGATGCTCCTTCTCGATCAACAGCACCTCCGTCCCTTTGTCCGCCAGGGCGGCTGCCGCCTTCATCCCGGCGATGCCGGCGCCGATCACTGCGATGGATTTCTCGGCTTCGAACAGGTTTGGGTGGAGCGGCTCAGCGTATCGTGACTTGGCGATGGCGGCTTTCACCAGTCGGATCGCCTTGTCGGTAGCACCCTCCTTGTCGTCGGAGTGCGCCCAGGAGGCCTGTTCGCGGATGTTGGTGTGTACGTAGGTATACTTGTTCAGATCACCCCGCTCCGTCACATTTCTGAAGGTGGTGAGGTGGAGCTTCGGGGAGCAGGAGGCCACGATTACCCCGTCGAGGTTGTGGGTGTGAATGTCCTCCACCATGTCGTTCTGGTTGGCGTCGGAGCAAGCGAAGACCGTTGTCTTGGCCATCGCTACCCCTGTTTCATGTTCCACTGCCTGACGCACCTTCTCCACATCGACATAATCGGATATGTTGCCGCCGCAATGGCAGATGTAGACACCTATTCTCTCTTTCATAATCGTTTATGCTTCCTGGTGCTGTTTGATGTAACTGATTGCTTCTGATGATGCCGAGCCTGCCGAGAGGATTGAATCGGGAATATCCATCGGGGCGGCAGCGGTGCCGGCCACGAAGACTCCGTCGATGCTGGTCTTGGCTGGGCTGCCCATCAGGTCGGTCTGGGCCACAAAGCGCTGGGGATCGAGCTTCAGTGTTCCCTGCGGGAAGATCTTCCCCGCATCGGGGTTCGATTTCACCCCTACCGAGAGCACCACCATGTCGTGCTCCGCCTCCTTGACCACCCCCTCGCTAATATCCTCATATCGCAGGATCAGGTTGCCGTTCTCTTTCTCACTGATGGTGCCGATCTTGCCCTTCACGAACGAGACACCCATTCCCTTGGCCTGCTGGTAAAACTCCTCAAAACCCTTCCCGAAAGAACGGATGTTGATGTAGTAGATGGTGACATCTGCCATGGGCAGGGCACCCATCAGCAACTGTGCCTGCTTGATGGAATACATGCAGCATATCTGCGAGCAGATGGGGTTGCCCACCGAGGCGTCGCGTGAGCCGGCGCAGAGCACGTAGGCGATCTTGTCGGGTACCTTCCCGTCGCCCGGACGTAAGATGGTGTTGAAGGGACGGGTGGGAGCTATCTCACGCTCCATCTGCATGGAGGTGATCACGTTCTTGTGCTGTCCATACCCGTAGCGTGGTATTTCCAGCGGATCGAAGAGTTTGAAGCCGGTTGCCATCACCACAGTGCGGGCATGCAACTCGAACTGCTCCGGCTCCATGGTGAAGTCGATACAGTTTGTGGGGCACACTTTCTCGCAGGCACCGCAGAGCGTACAGTTCTCGATGTCGATGGCTGCCGCCTTGGGGTTGGCGATGCTGAAGGGGATGAAAGCAGCCTTCCTGCCAATCAGCCCCTCTTGGTATTCATCGCGCACACTTACCGGGCAGGCCTGTTCGCAGAGCTGGCAGGCGGTACAATCTTCCACGTGCACGTAGCGCGGTTTTTTTGTGATCTGTGCCACGAAATCGTTTTCCGACCGTTTGTCAATGGCGGTCACCTCACTCTCGGTGAAGATGGTGATGTTCTTGTGGCGGGCGATCTCCGACACCTTGGGTGTGGTGATGCAGGCGGAACAGTCGAGGGAGGGGAACACCTTGCTTAACAGGATCATCTTGCCTCCCAGCGAACGTTCTTTCTCCACCAGCAACACCCTGTATCCGGTGTTGGCCAGGTTGAGTGCAGCCTCGCCGCCGGCGATGCCGCCCCCTACCACCAGGGCGTCGTAGTGGATGATCTTCTTCTCTTCGTTCATCGAAATTTATGCGTTGGTTGTTTTGATCAGGTACTCGTTGAAGCTGCGTATCTGCTTCACGAACGCTTCACTGCATACGGAACAGATGGCAGCCATGCGCAGACGGGCGGGGTCGAGGTTTTGTGCCTTCATTCGCTCGTGTGTATCGCCCACCAGGTTGCCCGTCTTTTCCGTGCAACTCTCTCCATAGACACAGTCGCTGCCGTCGGCCGCGATGAACACCCCGTCGAACCCCCGTTCGTAGGCATGCAGGATCCAGCTGGGCTTGATGCCGCTGGAACAGGGAACCGTGATGGTGTAGACCGTAGGCGGGTAATGGAGCTTCAGCAACCCCGCCATGTCGATGGCGGGATCGGAGATTTTTTCCGTCGAAAAAACCAGTATCCTGGCACTTTTTTTCATCGTTGCTGGAAACTTATTTCTTCTTCATGTATACCTTGAAGTAGCCGTTCTCCTCCACGGCGCCGAGGTACTCGTGTCCCTGCTTCTTGCACCACTTGGGGATGTCGGATTTGGTACCCTCGTCGGCCGAGAGAATCTCCATCACGTCGTCCGTGCCGATAGTGCCGATTGCTTTCTTCGCTTCGAGGAGCGGTCCCGGGCAGGCTGTGCCCCTTGCATCTACTGATTTAGCCACTGTCAGGGCTCTTAATTCTTCTGTTGTCATTGTTTTAATTATTTAGGTGTGAATAAATTTTATTTCAATTTTGTAACGTTAGATGAACCATTGCATGCTGCTCTCGCCGGCATCTGCCACAAAGGTGGTGGCTCCGGCATAGCGCAGGTGCGGGTAGTCGATGATCTCCTCCTTCTTGAATCCCATCAGGTTCATCGACATCTCGCAGACGGTGATCTCAATGCCAAGGTCGGCGGCTTCCTTAAACATCTCATCGAGTGACATTACATTCTGCTGTTTCATCAGCCGCTTGATCATCACCGGTCCCATGCCGCACATATTCATGTTGGAGAGCTTCAGCTTGTTGCGCCCGTTGGGTAGCATCATGCCGAACATTTTTGAAATGAAATCTTTACCCTTCGCCTTCTTTTTAGGATCGCGCAATGCGGAGAGTGCCCAGAAGGAGAAGAAGAGCTTCACCTCTGAATCCATTGCTGCGGCGGCCAGTGAGATGATCATCGCGGCCAGGATCTTGTCCATGTCGCCCGACACGATGGCGATCGAGAGCTGGTCTTTCCGTGCTTCCTCAATGTCGGAGGTTTTAGCCTTGAGCTTCTCCAACTCTTGCTGGAGCAGTTCCATTGAAAGGGGAGTTGATTTTTCCATAATTTGTCAGTATGATTTTGTAATTGAACAGTATGCAAATTACGGAAAAAAATCTGCAATATTTTTTTTTGTGCCGGTGCAGAATGATACACTATTTTGTGCGATATGTCACATCTTTCCCTATCTTTGCAGGGTTAGCAGGTTAACCGGGTGAATGCCACACGTTTCTTCGGAAGACTGCGCATAAAAGTATAGCAGCAATGAAAAATGAGTGTATCGATTGCGACTGTGTCCTGAAATCATCCGTTCAGATGAAGGATTGTCAGCTGGAACTGCTGGGTGGCAGCCATGCGGTGGTCAAATTCAAAAAAGGAGATACCATCATCCGGCAAGGTGTCTTCTCCACTAACGTGGTATTCCTGCGCAAGGGGATGGCTAAGGTTCATCTTACCGGCCCTTCCCGCGAGCAGATCGTGAAGCTGGTGAAGGCTCCCACCTACCTGGGACTACCCACCACCTTTGGTGACAAGATAAACCAGTACAGCGTCACGGCTGTGGTGGAGTCGGAGGTTTGTTTCATCGATATCGAGGTGTTCAAAAAGCTGTTGGCCGAGAATCCCGACTTTTCTGCCTACATTCTTATGGAGCTATGCAAGAGTGAGTTGGAGGCATACCACCGTTGTGCCGGTCGTACGCAAAAACAGCTCAGGGGCAACCTGGCTGATGTGCTGCTGGAGTTTTCCGAACGGCTGTTCGAATCGGACCGCTTCCTGCTTCCCCTCTCTCAGTCAGATATCGGCAACTGGGTGGATGCCGGCAGGGAGAGTATCAACCGTGCCCTTTCGGAGTTCATCGCTGATGGCATCATCCAGATGGATGGTAAGCAGGTGACCATCACCGACAAGAAACTACTGCAGTTGATCAGTCAAAACGGATGATGTCTGTCATCTCATTCTTTAAACCCCGTTCATTACTGCTTATCCCAGTCTTTCAATCTTCTCCAATTCTGTTTTGTTGAGAATGGTGATCCCTTTCCCCTCAAGGGCGATGATTCCGTCCCGCTCAAACTCCTTGAGCAATTTAATGGCGCTTTCGGTGGCTACCGATGCAAAGTTTGCCAGATCCTGACGCGACAGGTATTGAAACAGGTTCTGGTCACTGAAATTTTCTCCACTCAGGTAGAGCAGGGTGGATGCCAGTTTTCCCCTCATCTGCTTGTAGGTCATGTTCGCAATTATGGTGAGGAGTTGTCGCTCGTTGCGGTAGTTGCGGGAGGTGATGCGCATTGCAAATTGGGCATTGTTGAGCAGGATATTGCGCATCTGCTCCTTGTCGATCATGCATACCTCCGTGTCGGTAAGTGCAACGGCAGAGGTTGCATGCACCGTCTCCCCGAAGAGAGAGGCGAAGCCCAGAAAGTCTCCTGTCTGCGCCAGCTGCAGATTCAGTTGCTTCTCCCGTCCGGTCTGAAGGTAAACCTTTACCAATCCACTGGTAATCAGTAATAGGTGCGTTGAAAAAGCGCCCTGCTTGAAGAGGTTCTCACCAGCCAGGTAGGTCAACTCAGTCTTTCCTCTGTTGATCTGTTCCAACTCTTCCGTCGTGAGGTCACGGAAGCAGGCAACCAACTTTCCGCAGTTGTCCGGTTCATTTATGTTCCTACCATTCATAGGGTTGTTGTTTGATCTCCAAAGATACAACTTTTCGTGTAACTGTTCTCCATCATCCGGGAAACTGATGCATATCAACTTTACAGGCGGTATCTCTCATCCACTGAGTCGTCGGAGGAGCAACTATTGCCGTTACCTTTGCAACCGGAAACAAAAGAACAATTTAAAGACGAAAAAAATGAATTATTTACGGACCAATATCCAGGAGATTGAAACAGCAGATGAACTGCAGAAGATCATCAATGAGAATGAAAATGTAATGGTGTGCTGTGGACGTATGGGACCCATGTGTATCCCTGTCTATGAGATCATGGAAGAACTCGAGGAGGAGTACGAAAATGTGAAGTTCTATTCTATGGGCTTTGACAATCCCGAATCGGTGGTGATTCGCAGTGCACCCGAGTGCCGTGGGTTCATGGGACTCCCCTTCACCATGTACTACAAGAACGGTCAGGTAGCCAAGGCAACCACCAGCATCCAGAATATGACGCAGGTGAAAGAGAACCTTGATAACCACCTTGCTTGAGATATAAGGATAGTGGAGGCAATAATTGCCTCAGGTGAAATTCAATACCGGTGTCATCCGGAGAATGGAATAGCGAAACAATATGGACAAGATATTTGATGTGATGATTTTGGGAGCAGGCGCTGCCGGGCTAACAGCGGGAATTTATACTTCCCGCGGTAAGCTCGACACGCTGATCCTGAGCGAAGGTGTCACCGGGGGGCAGATGGTACTGACCAACGAGATTGCCAACTATCCCGGAGTGGAGACCATTAAGGGGTATGAACTCTCCGCCATCATGAAGCGGCAGGCGAAGAATTTCGGTTGCACCATGAAGGCCAACGTGAAGATAAGCAAATACCGGCTCAGCGACGAGGTGAAATCGGTTGAACTGGAAGATGGCAGAGTGTTCCGTGCCAAGGCTGTGATCCTGGCTCCCGGCGGCAGACCGAGATCGCTCGACATCCCGGGTGAGAAGGAGTTTGAAGGAAGGGGCATCTCCTATTGTGCCACCTGCGATGCAGACTTCTTCCGCGACAAGCGGCTGGTTGTAGTTGGAGGCGGTAACTCTGCTCTGGAAGAGGCGGTCACCCTGACTCACTTTGCATCACATGTCACCATCGTCCACCAATTCGACCATTTCCAGGCTTTCGCCCATGCGGTGGAAGAGGCGGAAAAGAATCCGAAGATCAGCTTCATCATGGAATCGGAGCTTAGAGCCTATATCGGAGGAGAGCAATTGGAAAAGGTAAGGATTGAGAACCTGAAAACAGGAGAGATGCGGGAACTCGACACTGACGGGGTCTTCGTATTTATCGGTTACCAACCCAACACGGAAGCCTTCAACGGACTGGTTGAGATCAACGAACGGGGTGAGTTCCCGGTTGACCAGGCGATGAAAACGAATATTCCGGGTGTATTTGCCGCCGGCGACTGTATTGCGAAACGCTACCGGCAGGTTACAACCTCTGTGAGCGACGGTACCATTGCGGCTCTCAGTGCTATCGAATATATCCGTACAGGGAAATAAAAAAATGAAGAAGTAAATCTAAAGACTGTTATGTAATCGTTACCCGTGAAAGCCTTGCCGCTTTCGCGGGTATTTTTTTCTAATGCAATCTTTTTTATAGATACAGAAAAAGAGGCCACCTCGAACGAGAAGGCCCCTTTTGTGATGGTTAACGTGATATCAGCGTTAAGGTAAAAAAGATTGTTTTAGGTTATCGATACAAAGATAGAGGAGTATTTTGAACGGGCAAAATAAAAAAACATATTATAAAACATAGTTTTAGAATATGTTTTTGGTTTTACTTCTCTCATCTCTTCTTACTTGCCAGATTCTATGATTGTTATGGATAAAACAAAAAGAGGGAAGAAACATGATTCAACCCTCTTTTTTCTTTTTTTCATGAGAAAATTATTTTCTGATACCCAATTCTTTGATGATTGCACGATATCTTTCGATATCTTTCTCAATCAGGTAATCGAGTAAACGACGACGTTTACCCACCAAAATTCTCAATGACCGTTCCGTGTTATAATCTTTTTTGTTTGACTTCAGATGCTGAGTCAAATGCGAAATACGGTATGAAAACAATGCTATCTGCGACTCAGGTGAGCCGGTATCAGTGTTAGACTTTCCGTGCTTTGCAAAGATTTCCTCCTTTTTGGTAGAATCTAAATACATACTTGTTTGTAAATATTACTTGTGTATAAATATTTGGGATGCAAAGATACTCCTAATATTTTAAAAAACAAACCCTTTTCACTTTTTATTCACTCCTGCGTTTCAGTTTGCCGCTCAGCCGTTTGATTGCATCGCTGATTTCCTGGTCCGGTTCAATCACGTTGTATGCGCCCCAGAAGTTGGGGTCGAGAAAATGCTCGACCTTCTCGGCGATCACATCTGTGGAGCGGATTCTTTCCTTGCGTGGGAACTTCACCACGTTGTCGTTATACTTGTCAGTGATGGCCATCTCTGAGCGGATGGTGTAGTTAGTGGCAAAAAGTCCGAAGAAACGATTGGTCCATCGCACGCGGAACGAAACCTCTGTGCTCCTGACTTGTCCCTTTTAGTGCGGTGGAAATAATTTTTGTATTATCTCTCTCATTTTAAATGTCGGTTCAGCTTTCA